>Ga0074195_1000385_pt1 | contig 92638 bp, 84 predicted proteins | sample EPASupsiteHSE623_FD_64525 | JGI IMG/M metagenome (GOLD analysis project Ga0074195, IMG submission 64525) | Bioremediated contaminated groundwater from EPA Superfund site, New Mexico - Sample HSE6-23 | ecosystem: Environmental > Aquatic > Deep subsurface > Groundwater > Contaminated ...
CGCCAAATCCGTGCTGGCAAAGGACGGCATAGTGCCATATACCACGGCGGTGCAACGCTCCGATGTCGGACGTTACCTGTTTGAGGGATTCAAAAAGAGCTTCTATCCGCGAGTGCCGTTCGACTCCACGCCGGAAAAAGACTTCGCGGCGGTATTGGAGCGCGATACTACGGTTTTGAAATGGGTACGTCCGCCCGAAGGCAATATCCCGATACGCTACAAGGGCCAGCAGTACAACCCCGATTTCATCGTGGAAACAGCGGACAAGAAGTACATGATAGAGATAAAAGCGCACAACGAGCTTTCGCCGACTATGGACCAAACTGTCCGCGACAAGGCCGTAGCCGCGCTCCGCTGGTGCGAAACCGCATCAGGCCTAAAAGGCTCCAAGCCGTGGGAGTACAAGCTGATACCAGACAATGCGGTGGAACAGACCCACGACTTTAAGCTGATTCTCAGTTGCGCTGTGAAAGTGGTAGGGTGCAACATATGAAAGAACTCGTTACCAAAAATTACGGAACATTACTCGGCGAGATAAAATGTGCTGCCAATCCCGGAACAGACGGCCCAATTATTGGAAGTGATTGCTGAATTGCCGAGGACATCAAATGAATAACGCGATAGGCGGTGTGGAACTCAACAGTCTCGCCAAAGGTTTTGAAGTGGCGGACGCGATGCTTAAAACCTCGGCGGTGGAGCTGGTTTTAAGCCGCACCGTCTGCCCCGGAAAATTCATAGTCCTCGTGGCGGGCGACGTGGCGGCGGTGACTGCCAGCGTCGAAGCCGGAGCCGCAAAAGCGGCCCACGCGCTAGTGGACCAGTTCGCCATTCCCAATATCCATCCCGAAATTTTCCCCGCAATCGCGGGCGGCGCGCCGGTTGACAAACTGGAAGCCTTGGGGATAATCGAAACATTCTCGGTTTCCTCGCTTATTGAAGCCGCCGACGCCGCCGTCAAGGCCGCGCCGGTAAAGCTTATCGAAATCCGGCTTGCGATGGCGCTGGGCGGAAAAGCTTTTGCGACGATGACCGGCGAGGTCGCCGCCGTGGAATGCGCCGTGAACGCGGGCGCCGCTGTTGCGGGAAAGCGCGGGCTGCTGGTAGATAAGGTAGTCATCCCACAGCCGCGCCAGGAATTGTTGAGGGAAACGCTGTAATGAAGCGTATTCTTTTTCTCGCCGCGCTGGCGGCTGCGACTGCCGTGCTTATGAGGCTTTTAGTCGTGGAAACCATTTATATCGCCAGCGGCTCGATGGAGCCCACGCTAGCCACCGGAATGCATCTGTTTTCGGACAAGGTAACGCTGCGGCTGCGCGCGCCGGAGCGGGGCGAGATAGTGGTTTTTCATTCGCCGCTGGGCGAGCACGATTCCGTAAAGCGCGTAATCGCCGTCGCGGGCGACATGGTGGAATTACGCGAGAAAAAGGTGTTTTTAAACAACAGCCCGCTGGATGAACCTTATGTACAATATGTGCGTCACGGCGAAAAGCTGGCGGGCGACACCGTGCCGCCGATGACGGTGCCGCAGGGCCATGTATTCGTGCTGGGCGACAACCGCGACACCTCGAGCGACAGCGCGACATGGAAAGATCCGCAAACCGGCGAAAGGATTTTTTTCCTGCCGGTGTTTGCGATAACCGGCAAGGTGCGCGGCGCGTACAGAAAAGGATGAAGGGATTCTAAAAAAGGCTGGTGGATGTCATGGAAAAAGCGTTTGAAGAACTCGCGGGAGAGTTGGAGAAACTCAACGGAGAGCTTTCCGGCCTGACGTGCAGGCTCAAGGCGATAACCGACCGCGCCGAGGTGGTGGCAAAACATCTCAAGCGCAACATTCCCTCGCGCGACGCGGATTTCGAGACGGATTTTCGCGCCATAGGCGGCGACCTTACGGGCTTGACCAACCGGCTGGAGGATTTCTGGAAAAAAGTGAGCGATACGGTGCGCCGCTGCGGCGTTAAAAACTCCGGGCAGGGCGGCTATATCGGCATACGCGAGTTTTCCTCGCGCGCCCGCGAGACCAACCGCTCCATAGCGGAATTCGCGTCGGCGTTCAGCTACCTGCAAAGCTGCTCGAAGGGGCTGACCATGCGCCTCAACTGGTTCGTTTTCGAGACCGATATCGAAATACTGGGCAAGCTCAGCCCTAAAATACTGTTCGCGGTGCGTGAAATCGCCAAGGCGGTGGACGAAGCCAGCGGCGCGCTTCACGCCAGGCCGCAGGAACTCCCCCCCCGCCCCGATTCATCGGGCGGAGACCGGAAGTGATTTTACGGGAGAAATTTCAATCCTGACTACGCTGAACGCCGAATTTTTCGCAAGACAGTGAAAACCATGAAAAAATCGCTTGGCGCTAAAACATTAGCCTATCCCGCGCCGGTTTGGGTGGTGGGCAGTTACGATAAGGACGGCAAAGCAAATATTATGACCGCGGCGTGGGGCGGAGTCTGCTGCTCCGAACCGCCGTGCATCTATGTCTCGCTGCGCGAGGCCACCGCCACCTATGGGAATATAATGGCGCGCAAGGCGTTCACTGTCAGCATTCCGCCGGTCGAATTCGCCAAACAGGCGGATTTCACCGGCATGGTTTCCGGCAGAACGCTGGATAAATTCGCAGCCGCCGGGCTGACCGCCGTCAAAAGCGATATCGTGGACGCGCCGTATGTAAAAGAGTTCCCCGTCGTTATCGAATGCGCGGTATTGCAAACGGTGAAGCTGGGGCTGCACACCCAGTTCATAGGCCGGATAAAGGACGTGAAGACCGAGGAATCCTGCCTGAACGCCGATGGATTGCCCGCGATGGACAAAATCAGACCGCTTGTTTTCGATACCGGCGCGCGCCGGTATTTTTCCGTGGGCGAACCGGTCGGCGCGGCGTTTGCCATAGGCAAGGAAATAGCGTAACGGATTGCCATGTTTTTTGAGCGGGACGACTGCCGGTAAAGCGGTCCCTGTCCGAAAAATATACGCTCGTGCTGATTGACAACAGCTTGTCCGGCAGAAGCTCCTGCGACGGCGGAATGGGTATCATAAGACGCTCCGGCGGAATTTTATCTCGTACGGACGTGTAAAACAGCCGGCCTGATTTTGGAAGCGCTTGACAGGTGAGTTAAATTTATGTTTAACTCATCCATGCCCGCTAAACCAATCCGAACAAATCTCAAAAGCCGTTTCGAGTTCACGCTGGGGCCCCGGTTTGAACTTTTTTTCGCGCTGCAGGCGCTGACGGACAGGAACTTCCGCATTCACCGCCAATGGCGGGAGCGCGCGCGGGCTAAGATGCCGCCGGCCTTCGAAAAAGAATTTCAAACGCTGGGCGCCTGTTCTGCGATATGGCCCATCGTAGCCGACGCGCTTAAACTGCTGCCCGTCTCCGCCGGCTTCGAATCTGTTATCGCCGGGTTGAAAAAACAGAACATACGCGATTTTCAGCGGGAAATACTATACGGCGCGATTCATTACCGTGATATAGCGGACAAGCTGCTGCAAAACAAATTGACCCTTTCCGATGCCCTCGCCGTCGTGCCGGATGTAAAACGCGAATGGCTGGTTTTCATCGGCCTTTATCCTTATCAGCAGGACCAGGACATGGTTATCGCGATGGAACTGCTGCTGCGCGAACCGGAACGCTTCCGGCAGGCGGTTCTCATAATGCTGGAGCTGTTTTGGAAACATTCTTTCAAAAAAGACTGGCTGGCGCTGAAACCGCAGCTGCAAAAATCGCTGGATGATAAAAAACAGTTTTTCGAGTCCGCCACCTTCGGCGAATTCGCGAAACAGTCTCTTTTAAGAATCGAGGTGGACGAAAAACACCAGACGCTCAACGCAGTGCGCGGCGGAGACCGGTTGCCTTTCGGGAAAATCATGAAGGGATATATCTTCCCCTCGGCGTTCAACGATAAACGTTACTGGACGACTTCGGAGAAAAGCGGCGGCAGCGTGGTTTTCTTTCCGTACTTTGAACCTGCGCTGTCTGCCGTGCCGGGGTTCCCGCTTTCGGAAAAAGCGGACGCGGCCCCCGAACCGGACCCATATCTTATATTCAAAGCGCTCGGCGACCCGACGAGGGCGGCTATAGCTTCGCTAATCGCCCGGTCCCCGACAAGTTCGGTCAGCATAGCCGCTGCGCTCAAACTCAGCAAACCGCTGGTTTCTCACCATGTGCATGTGCTGCGCGAGGCGGGAGTGCTTTCGGAAATGCGCGCAAACGGCTTTATTTTTCTTTCATTGAACAGGGCCGTGCTGGAAGACCTTTCCCGCCTCGCCGTGAACAGATTTTTCGGCAACCCAAAAACCAAGGAGACAGTATGAACGGAAATTCAGACGCGCTGCACCCGTCGGTGCATTATTACGATGGAGATTACCCCTCGCCGGATAGTTCCGTATTCCCCGAAAATTTCGATGAGATAACGGCTTATCAGGGTTTGGCGCACGACATAACACGCTACAAGGAAATAGCCGCCGAAACCGGAGGACCGGTGCTGGAACTGTGCTGCGGAACAGGCCGAGTCGCCATTCCGCTTGCAAAAGCGGGATTTGACGTAACCGCCGTGGATATCTCCGAAGGGCTTATTTCCCAATTCAGGAAGAAACTTTCACTTGAATCGGAAAGCGTGCAACGAAAAACAAAAATAATCCGGCAGGACATAACGCAGCTTTCACTGGAGCGGAAGGATTTCAAAACCGCGCTTGTCGCTTTCAACAGTTTGCTGTGCATTCCCGAGTTTGCAGGCCAATGCGCGGCGCTGGAAGCGATAGCGCGCCACCTTTCCCCGGAAGGGCGGCTTGTGCTGGATATCGTGAACCCGCTTGTATTGAAATTCGACGCCGACACTTTCCCAAAGGCGTTTTTTACGCGAAAAAATCCGCACACGGGAAACACTTACACCCGCTTTGCCATGCGCGGCGCTTTTGACACCAATCATCGCCAGCGGCTGCACGGCTGGTACGACGAGGTTCTGCCGGAAGGAACGGTCAAGCGGCAGCACTATTCAATCTGGTGGCGGCCTATATTCAGATTTGAAATAGAACTGATGCTCAAACAGGCGGGCTTTCGCATTGCGACTCTGGAAGGCGGGCACCAGAAAGAACCTTATACCGCTCAAAGCCCGCACCTGTTCATTCAGGCGGCAAGGATATAATCCCGAATTGTGCAATAGAGTAGCGGGATTCGAGGGCGGCTGGCGGGACATTTCTGTGTAAAATTTGGAGCGAATAGCTACGGCTATTCGCTCCAAATTTTACGTCGAACTGTCCTCGCCATCCACCCTCTCGGTCCTCGCCATCTATTGCACAATCCGGGATAATAATGCAATCGGCGGAATTGCTTCACGAAACAATGTGGACTGCCTTGTGCGCTAAGAGCCTTTCTAAAGTCTCTCTTTCGTCGCGAAAGCGACGATTTTGGCCTGAGACGCAGCGGACTGAGGCGGGCAGGCCCGCAGGCCTGTACGCCGAAGGCCGCGCAGTATCAGGACAAAAGCGGCGCTTGCAGCAGAATACGGAGACTTTAGAAAGGCTCTGAGAACCTTTCTGGATTGCAGCGCCGCGCGGCGGGCGTTTCAGACGCCCTCCGGCAGCAGTTCCATGAGCGCCCGCGTGACGGCGGCGGGCGATTTCATTTTTTCCTGCTCGACGCACGAACAGGGAACGAGCATCGTCTCCAGCATGTGCGAGACGATGGAGACGAATTCCTCCGCGGCCTGCCTGTCCGCCGCGGCGGCGGACGGCAGCGTTATCAGCGCGCCAGACACCGCGCCGTCCTGGCAGGCGTCGGCTATGCGGAAGGCCGAGGCGGCCAGGCCGGCTGTATCGTATTCCTGCGCGAAAGCCATCTCGAACCCGCCTTTGAGATTGAGAGTCGCAGCGCGCTCCGCCAGCGCGGCGGCCAGCCAGTTCGCGTAGCGCACTTCGCCTTTGGGGCAAAAGAACGCCCATCTGCCCCACGAGCCGTCCGAAGGCGCCGGAGTTGCCGCGTCCGTTTCGGCGGGACCCGGCGGGACCCACGGACCGGCCTCGCCAAAGCCGGACAGCGTGTCCATTATTTCCTTATGGCTGCCCGGGTTTGCGGAGCCCATGAGTATTTTTTCCAGTTTTTTGAACCCGGCCACCGTGCGGACCGCCAGCGACAGCGGAACGCCGGCCTCGGCGAAATAGCGGTCCACGTCTTCATCGAGCAGTATGATGCCGTTGTTTTCCAGCAGTTTGCGGATGATTACCAGATATTCATGCTGCGACGGAGGTTTGAGCTCCACCATCCACCCCGCGGCCAGTCTGAAGCCCAGGCTTTCCTCCAGGCGCGCGAGATTTTTGGGCGGATAGGCGGATGTCATCACCACCTGTTTGCCGCCCGATAACGCGCTGTTGAACCAGCGCGAGAGCGGTTCTCTGTTTTCGGGGGTTATCACGAGAAGATGCAGGTCGTCTATGAAAAGCGCGCCCGCGGACTCGATGAGGCTGTCCGCCTCGGCGCGGCGGCCCTGCGTCATCAGGCGCTGCATTCCGCGCGACAACCGCGTCCCGTCGGTGAAATAGATTTTGTCCGGCGGGACGCTGCGCGCTCCCAGCGCATAGGCGATGGCGTTCAAAAAATGGGTTTTGCCGGACCCCTGAGGGCCGAAAAGCACCAGCGGGTTGTAGAGCTTGCCCGGATTGTCGGCCACCGAAGCGCCGGCGGCGTGGGCGAAGCGGTTTACCGCCGGCATCAGGTTTTCAAAGGCGTAGTCCGGCGTCAGCGGCAGGTCCGGCGTCCAGGCGGCGCCCGGCAGACCCGCGCGGCGGCTTGTTTGCGTTGCGTCCGCGGACGCGGGGCCGGCTGCGGCGGAAAACGGCGTATCGGCGGGCTCCGCCGCGCGCTCGAGCTTGCCGCTCAGTATTCCGCTGTCAACAAAATGCATTTCATCGAGATTGATGGCCTCCGGCGAAGCCGGCGCGTTCGCGAGCCCTGCCGGCGCGGGCCCGGGCGCGGCTTCGCCGTCTCCGCCCAAATCGGGCGCCGTAAACGTGCCCGGCCTCTCCAGCCGCGTGAAGGTTTCGGGGTTGGCGATATTGCCCGGCTCCTGCGGCCCGTTCGCGCCGCTCATCACATTGAAGACCCGCATGGTGCCCTGCGATATCACGGTGGTGTCCCCGGACAGTCCGGCGGCGAACTCAGGACCGGGAGGCGGCGGGGCGGGTTCGGCTGTTTCCTGCGCGGACGCGCCGGGCAGCGCGCCGGAGCGCATGAAAATTTCCAAATCCAGCGGCGCGGCTTCAGGCGTCTCCCCCTCCGCGCCCTGTTGCGTATGCGCAAGCTGTTCTTCGGCGGCGGGCGCCGGCGTTTCGCCTCCGGCGATGATATGCGGTCCGGCGGGAACAGCCATTATAGCGTCCGGCTGCGGCAGCTGCGTCTCCACCGGCGGCAGCTGCGGGGGCACTTCGTCCGGCGCGGCCTGAATCTGCTCTGGCGGGGGCAGCATATCCTCAAATCCCAGCAACGGCTCCACCGCGTCGCGCAGTTCCGCATTGTCCTGCACAAACGGCTCGGAAGATTTAACGCCCGCGAAAGCGGACGGCTCGCGCGCAAAACCGGGCGCCAATCCCGCGCTGTCGGAAAATTGCGGAACCCGCGCCCCGGCGGCGGCCTCCGGCTTGTCGAGAAAGCCGGTCGGATTATAGCCGACAAACGCGGGAAAACCGCCGCCGGCATCGGGCGCGGGCGCGCGCCTGACCGGGCTTGGCGGGATAAAGCCCGGAGACGGGTTCTGCGCGGCGCGCGGACGCGGTTCGGAGGACGGCTTGCCCGTCCGTTTCGCGGACTGGGCGGCTATCGCGACGATGGTGTGCTCGGCCTCAGACAGCGACCTGGAATCAAGCCGGTAAAGATAAAGGGCCCAGGTGTAGGGCGGCGCGGTTTTGGCCGGCCTGCCGCAAAAATTTCCGAGCTTGACGAGGATACGGCTCACGTCGTCGGCGTCGCCGTCTATATACAGGCGCCGGCGCTGCGAGTCGCGCAGCGAGGGTTCGGCTCTTATTTCCCAATAGACAATCATTCGTTTATCGCGCCCGCTCCCGGCGTCCGCGGCCCGCAAAGCCCGCCCTATTCATATATTATCCTGACGCCCTCGTAATCCAGCCAGTCGCGTGAAAGAGGGCTTATCAGCGCGCCGCGCGGCACCCTGATGGCGCCGGCGCCGGGAACGCGCATGCGGCGCAACTCCCAATCGCTCAAAAATCTCCCCGCGCGGACGGGTTTTGCGGACGCGCGGGAAACCGGCGCCGCGCCGCGCCGCGCGACGGCGTCAACGATTATATCAACAAGGTCGGCCCGCGTAAGCAAGAAAACTCCCGGTAAAAACAGTTTAGCTGACCTTGACGCTGATTTTGGCGAGATAGCGGTCCAGTTCGTCATGCGGCCTGGGTATGACATGCACGCCGATAAGCTCGCCGACTTTTTGGGCCGCCGCCGCGCCCGCGTCCACCGCGGCGCGCACCGCGCCCACTTCGCCGCGGCACAGCGTGGTGACATAGCCGCTGCCTATTTTTTCGTAGCCCAGCAGTTCCACCCTGGCCGACTTGGCCATGGCGTCCGAGGCTTCAATCATCCCGATAAAACCCTTCGTTTCAATGAGTCCGAGCGCCTGTTTAGGTTCCGACATTGTGGTATCCTCCGTTCAAATTTTAATACTTGCCGCCCTCTGCGCCGCCTTTGCCGGTCACTATGGCTATGCTGGCGCTGGTGCCGAGCCGCGTGGCCCCCGCCTTGAGCATCGCCTCCGCCGTGGCGGCGTCTTTTATGCCGCCGGAAGCCTTCACGCCCATCCCCGCGCCGACGGTGGCGCGCATGAGGGCCACATCCTCCGCCGTCGCGCCGCCGGGGCCGAACCCGGTGGAGGTTTTTACGAAATCCGCGGCGGCCTGTTTGGAAAGCAGGCAGGCGCGCACTTTTTCCTCTTTCGTGAGATAGGCGGTTTCGATGATGACCTTGAGAACCCTGCCGCGGGTGGCCTCGCGCACCGCCCTGATGTCGTCGAGAGCCAGCGCGTCGTTGCCGGATTTGAGCGCGCCGACGTTGATGACCATGTCTATCTCGTCGGCGCCGTTGGCGATGGCGTCGCGCGCCTCGATGGCTTTCACCGTCGGCGTGGTGGAGCCCAGCGGAAAACCGATTACCGTGCACACCTTCACGCCGGAGCCTTTAAGCAGCCGCGCGCACAGCGCCACGTATCCCGGATTGACGCAGACGGAGGCGAAGCAGTATTTGCGCGCCTCGGAGCAGAGCTTGCCTATCTCCTCCTGCGTGGCGTTGGCCTTCAAAAGGGTATGGTCTATCATCCCCGCCACGCCGGAGCAGCGCTCCGTCGGATGGCAGATGCCCACGCGGTCCGCGCCGCTCTGGCGCAACTGGCCTGGCGTCATGGTGTTGAGCGGGTTGCAGTTCTGGCAGCCGGGGCGGCACTGCGAGCCTTCGGACTGCGCGCATTGCGGGGCTGCCGGCGCGACGCTTTTTTGCCAGTTTACCAGCGGATTGGCGAACACTTTGCCCGCCGTGCCGGTGGTGCCGGCGCAGCCCTGCGGCCAACCCGCCGCCGCGTTTGCGGACGCGGCGCGGTCCGCCGCGGCGCCTTCGACCCGTATGCCTTTGGCTTCAAGCGCCTTCATAACCGCTTCCACAACGCTTTTGAGTTCGTCTTCACGCATATTTGACCGCCTTTCCCTTGGAATCTATCGAATCTATGACGCCGCATACCAGAGTGCGCACAGGCGCGTTCTCGTCTTTCAATATCATGCGCGCCGAGCCGCCCTCGTCCAGAACCAAAACGACGCTTCCCGGTCCGCAGCCGGTGCCGCCATCCACTGCGAGCGTTGTCTCGCCCGCGCAAGCGCCGGTTTCCGGCGAAAACGGTTTCACCAGCATCAGCTTGCGGCCTTCAAGCGACCGATGCTTGCGCGTCGCCCACACATTGCCCACCACTTTCGCTATAAACATGGCATTCCTACAGTTTTGTGGACCAATTGTCCACGATGCCGACTATGGCGGCGTCCACCGGGGGCGAGGTCTCCCCATCCGCCGTCTCGCCGGAATAGCCGCGGAAGGCGGTGACGGCCTCGCGGGACTGCACGTAAAAAACCTTTTCTTTGTGCCCCGCGCCGGCGCAATCCGCCGCGACGAGCAACTCCCCCGCGTTTTTGCCGTCGTCCCAGTTCAGCGGCTCCAGCAGCAGCAGCGTTTTGGCGTCCATGCCGCAGCACTGCCTCGCGCAAAACACGCGCCCCACGACCTGCGCCAGTTTCATTGCAGGTACCGCCGCTCGATTGCGGCAACCTTGTCCAGGCGTTTCTGGTGCCTGCCGCCTTCAAAGGGAGTGGAAAGCCAGACGGACAGTATCTTTTTGAGCGTCAGCTCTCCGATGGTTTTGCCGCCGAGGCAGAGAATGTTGCAGTTCTCATGCGCCGCGGCGAATTCTGCGGAAATCAAATCATAGGCGCAAACCGCGCGCGCGCCCGGCACCTTGTTGGCGGCGAACGCCACCGCGCCGCCGAAACCGTCAAGCAATATTCCGCGCTCGAATTCCCTGCGCGTCACCGCTTCAGCCACCAGCAGCGCCGGGTCGGGATAATCCGCGGATTCGCCGCTGTAGCAGCCGAAATCGGCCACTTCGTGGCCCTGCTCCTGCAAAAACTTTTTGAGGCGCTCTTTCATCTCGAAGCCGCCGTGGTCCGAGCCGATTACCAGCTTCATAAAAGCCCCCTGTTTTCGCCCATGCGCCGCCGGTATTCCAGCGCGGCCAGCGCCGCGCGGCGCACCGGCGCGCTGTCGTCTGCGGCAAGTTTTTCCAGCGCCCTGTCCGCGCGCGCGCCGCCGGCCCGGCCAAGCAACTGGGCGGACAACTCGCGCACGGCCTCGTCGCCGTCGCCGAAACGGAAAATCAGGTAATCCGCGCCCGCGGGGTCCCCCAGCCGGACCAGCGCGCCCGCCGCCCGCAGCGCCACCGGCAGGTCGCGCTCCGAAGCGAGCAGCTTCTTAAGCGGCGCCTTCAGGCGGCTTGCGCCGGTCGCGCCGCAAAGCCGCGCCGCATTGGCGCGCACTTCGGGAAAACCGTCCGTCAGCAGTTCCGACGCCGCGGCCTCGAACTCGGCCCTGTAGTCCGCGCTGCCCAGCGCGGCGGCAAAACCGGCGGAGCGGCGCGCGGCGGTTTTTTCCAGAATATCGGACAGCGATTGCGCCGCCTCGGCGCGGACCATATGGCTGGAGTCGGAGAGGGCGCGCAACAGCCTCTCCGGCGTTTCCGGCGGATACTCCCCGCCGCCAAGAACCAGCGCCGCAAGAGAGCCCGCGGCCCCCGCGCGCGCCGGCGCATTTGCGTCGTCGAGGCTTTTAAGCAGCGGCGACGCCATCAGCCGGCGAGGCGCCTGCGCGGCGCGCCTGGGCAGCACCGTGTAAAGCGCGACAACCGAAGTGACGCAGACAACCAGTCCCGACGCCAGCAGGACCGCTTTGTATCCTGCCGGAAAAATCACGGGCGAAACCGGAGGTTTGGAAACCGCGTCGGCGACGGACTGCAAATCGCGCCCGCAGACCTCGCATTTCTCCCAGTGGTCCGGGTTGTTGTAGCGGCAATCGGGGCAGACTTTCATTTTTTTCAGCAGAGCGCCTTCAAAAGATGCTCGTGCGCCTGCGGCAGCACGATTTTCGCCACCAGCGCGTCCTCGCCGACGGCGTTGGCTCCGGCGGCGATGGCGGCGCGCACCGCGCCCACCTCTCCGCAGACGGTGAAAAAGCCTTTTCCGCCGCCCGCCCCGGGGCGCAGCTCGATAAGATGCACCGACGCCGCCTTGCAGGCCGCGTCCGCCGCGAAAACGGCGGCCAGCGCGTCCTTCGTCTCAATCATCCCCACCGCGCCGAGAACTTTGACGGGGGATTTTTCGCCGAATCCCGCCAGCACGGCGGAATGCACGTTGCGGATAATGTAGCTTGCCAGCACGGTTTTGCCCGCGCTGTCAAGGCCGGCGCGCAGCGACGATTCCACCTCGCCCGTCGGGCCGGTGATTACAATGACGTATTTGCCCCGCGCGATCGCGGCGGAGCGCATAAGCTCCACCCCCGCCGCCTTGCACATGGCGTCCGCCGCCTCCACGCCGGCGGCTATCGAGGATAATTCAATAAGTCCCAAAGCTATGTTTGCCTGCATGTTCCGCTCCCTCCTACGCGATTCTGAAATAGCCCACCACGCTGCATTGCAGCCGGCGCACGAAACTGAGCGGGCTGGTGATGCCGTCGCCCGTGGGCGTGCCGATGGACATTCCCGCGTAGCCCTCGCCCATGCCCAGGCCGTAAAGCGTGGGCGCGTTTTTTACGAAAATCGAGCACGCCATCCGGCGGCTCATCTTCGTCAGATTGGCTATGTTCGTGGAATATATCGCCGCCGTATGATGATTGCCGCCCTCGGCCTGATACGCCAGCTCCACGGCGGAATCGAAATCCCGCGCCGATGTCACGGGCAGCACCGGCATGAGCTGCTCCGCGCGTATAAGCGGATGGTCGTTGGGCACGTCGGCCCAAAGCACGCGCACGCTATCGGGCAAATCCAGCCCTATCGCCTTGCCGATGACCGACGGCGAGCGGCCCACGAAATCGCGGTTTACGCGCGGCTCGCCGCAGCCGGCGCCGCCTTCGTCCATGATGATTGCTCTTGTCAGCGCGTCCGTCTGCGCGGGGGACAGTTCCACCGCGCGCGCGTCGCGGCGCATGGCTTCCAGAAAACGGTCTTTGGCGGAATCGAGCACTATCACTTCCTTTTCCGCGATGCAGAGCACGTTGTTGTCGAAGCCGCAGCCGGTGATTATGCTTTCGGCGCAATCGGGGAAAATAGCCGTCTCGTCAACCACGACCGGCGGATTGCCGGGGCCGGCGGCGATGACCTTGCAGGTTTTGCCCGCCGTCATCGCCAGTTTCACTATGGCCGGGCCGCCGGTTACCAGCGTCATGCGCGCGCGGGGATGCGCAAGCAACTGGCGCGTGGCTTCCTGCGACGGTTCGGAAATTGTGGTTACGACATTGGGCGGGCCGCCCGCTTCGATAATCGCGCCGTTTATCAGGCGCACCGTCTCCTGCACGCATTTTCTGGAGGCGGGATGGGGAGAGAAAACCACCGAATTGCCGCCCGCAAGTATTATGATGGAGTTATTGATTACCGTCGCCGCCGGATTCGTGGACGGCGTCACAGCCGCCACCACGCCGAACGGCGCGTACTCGACGAGAGTAAGCCCTTTGTCTCCCGTGTAGCAGCGTGAGGACAAATCTTCCACACCAGGGGAACGGGTGGCGCAGAGAATATTTTTCCGCCGCTTGTCCTCCCAGCGGCCCATGCCGGTTTCGAGGACGGCGGCTTTGGCCAGCGCTTCCGCGTTGGCCAGGCTGACATGGCGTATGGCGCGTATTATTTTGCGCCGTATTTCGAGGCCCAGCGGCTGGAATTCGGCCTGCGCCTTTTCCGCCGCCGCCACGGCGTCGTCCACCGTGGAGAAAACGCCGGTCTGCGCCGAATCTGAGGAGTTGAGGCGCGGCCCCTGCGCGAACAGCGCGCCGAACTCGGGATTCGTCTCAAGCCGCCGGACCACCTCGGCGACCAGCGAGTCAAGCTCCTCGGATTTCACAAATCAGCCCCTGTCGGCGCTTTTGCGGAAAAGGACCGCGCCGTCTTTTTCTATGGTGTCTACGATAGCGAATATCGTGCAGTCCACCGGCCTGTTTTCGGTGCGCTCGGTCTGCCGCGCCGACGAGCCGGACACGAGCAGCACCAGCTCGCCCTCTCCCGCGCCGACGGCGTCCACGGCCACCAGCGGGCTGCCCCTCGGCTTGTTTTCCGCGTCCACCGGCTGCACGGTCAGCAGTTTGGCGCCGGAGAGTTTTTCGTCCTTGACGGTGCAGACCACGCTGCCGGTCACTCTGGCAAAAAGCATGAAGACCTCCAGCCGCCGCGGCAGTCGCGGCGGCGCACGGGACGGAAACTATTTTTTCGCGGCGCGGCCTTCGGGAAGCGATATCGGCAGCCGGCCTTCCAAATCGCCGTGCGGCTGCGGGATGACGTGCACGGAAGCCACCTCGCCCACGCGCTGCGCGGCGGCGGCGCCGGCGTCGCAGGCGGCGCGGCAGGCGGCCACCTCGCCGCGGAACAAAATTGTCACAAGCCCGCTGCCTATTTTTTCGTAGCCCACAAGCCGGACGTTGGCGGCCTTCACGGCGGCGTCCGCCGCCTCGATGCAGGGCACGAGCCCTTTGGTTTCAATCATTCCGAGCGCTTCCATTTTTCCTCCTGCGGTCAGACTATATACGCCTTGTCGCCGCTTTTGATAAGGGCGGCGTTGGCTTCCTCAATATCAAGATGCAGTTCAAGCTGGAACTTGTCGCTGACGCGGCAGAGCACCTGCTCGAACACAAGCTCGCGGTCTCCGCCCGCGCCGCAGCGCACGCGCACGAGCTGGCCGTCTTTTATCTTGAACTCCTCGGCGTCTTTGGGCGCGAAATGGATGTGGCGCTTTGAAAGAATCACCCCCGCGGGTATGGTTACTTCGCCTTTCGGGCCGGTTACTTTAAGGCCGGGGGTGTTGTCCAGCTTGCCGGAATCGCGCACCGGCGGAGTGACGCCCAGCTTCACCGCGTCGGAAAGGCTCAGTTCCACCTGAGTCACGGCGCGATAGGGGCCGATAAGACGCACGCCCGCGAATTTGCCCTTGGGCGTTTCGATAGTGACGCATTCGTTGGCGGCGTAAAAACCGGGCTGCCGGAGCTGGCGGTAAACCGTCGGTTCCGCGGCCGCGCCGAACAGTGTCTTGAAATGCTCCTTCGTCAGATGTATGTGGCGGTTCGAGATGCCGATGGGCACCGCCTTAACGGAACGCTCCATGCGGAGTTTCACTTCGTCTGCTATGCCTTGAGCAATGGTGTCTGCCATGATTGGCTTTCTCCTTAATGTTTTGCGAGCACTTCTTCAAATTGCACGATGCGCAGGAAGCCGTCCGCCTTGAGGCTGGCTCCGCCGACAAGCGCGCCGTCGAGGTCCGGCTGGGCCATGAGATAATCCACGTTGTCGGCCTTGACCGAGCCGCCGTAGAGGAGGCGGATTTTCGCCGCGAAGTCCGCGCCGCACATGCGCGCAAGCTGCCTGCGGATGAACACATGCGCGTCCTGCGCCTGCTCCGGCGTGGCGGTCTTGCCGGTGCCTATCGCCCAGACGGGCTCGTAGGCGATTACCAGCGCCGCCAGTTCCTGCGCCGTGAAACCCTTGAGCCCGCCTTCAAGCTGGGTCTGGAGGACATTGTAGGTTTTGTTGGCTTCGCGCTCGGCGAGCGATTCGCCGACGCACAGCACCGGCACGAGGCCATACTTGAGCGCGGCTTTGACCTTTTTGTTGACGATTTCATCCGTCTCGCAGAAAATGGTGCGGCGTTCGGAGTGGCCGATGATGACGTGCGTCGCTCCGGCGTCTTTAATCTGGACGGGGGAAACCGCGCCGGTGAAAGCGCCTTTTTCCTCCCAGCAGCAGTCCTGCGCCGCCACCAGTATGGCGGAGCCTTTGGCCGCCAGCGCCGCCGCGTTAAGCGCGGTGAAGACCGGAGCCACCAGCACCTCGGCCTTTTCGTTCGGGCGCAGCCCTTTTTTGAGGGCGTTGATCAATTCGACCGACTCCCCCAGAGTGTTGTGCATCTTCCAGTTGCCGGCTATCAAAGGTTTTCTGTCGCGTTCCGCCATTTTAGCACCCGCAGTCAGTTAGATTCCGGTGTTGACATTTTGTCCACAATCCGGCCCGTCCACCCTTCCTGAATATTAAATATATTATCGCCCGCAAATGCAATACCGCGCCGCATATTTTTCCGCCGGCGGAAAATGCTAACATTTTCCCGAACATGGGAGGCGCGGCATGGCCAAAAGAAACGAGATAGTGGATTTTCTGAATAAATACCTGCGCTCGGACGGGGTGGGAGACGCTTCGCGCAACGGGCTTCAGGTGGAAGGAAAACCGCAAGTGCGCAAGCTTGCGTTCGGAGTGTCGGCCTCGGCGGAATTTTTGCGGCTGGCCGCAGCCGAAGGCGCGGACCTGGCGGTAGTCCACCACGGGCTCATATGGGACTCGCCGGAGCGGGTGGCGGGCTCTTTCAAACTCCGCCTGAAAACGCTGCTGGACGCGGAGATGAGCCTCGCCGCCTGGCACCTGCCGCTGGATATGCACGAAAAATGCGGCAACAGCGCGCAATTGCTCGGCTTTTTCGACCCCGCGGATATAAAACCGTTCGGCGAGTATCACGGCTCGTATATTGGCATGAAGGGCAGGCTCAAGCTGCCGCTGCGGCTGCATGACGCGGCGGACATACTCAAATCCCGCATAGGCGGCGACCCCGTGGAGCTGGCCTTCGGGCCGGAGGCGATACGGACCGTCGGAGTGATAAGCGGCGGCGCGTCCGCCATGATAGGGCAGGCCATCGCCGAAAAACTGGATTTATATATAAGCGGCGACGCCTCGGAGCCGGTTTACGAATTCGCGCGCGAGGGGAAAATCAATTTCATCTCCGGCGGACATTACAACACCGAAAAAACCGGCGTACTGGCGCTAAAGGAAATCGCGGCGAAACGGTTCAGGATAAAAACCGTCTTCATAGACGTGCCCAATCCGTTCTGAAAACCAGTCAGTTCCTGAAGGGGCGGAAATTCTGCTGCTGTTGCTGCGGGTCCTGAGGTTGTGCGTCGTTCTGTTGCTGCTGCTGGGCGGCCCGCGACTGTTGCAGGGTCTCTATGCTCATAAGCAGCGGCGCGGTAACCGAATTGGCCATTATAGCCTCGTGTATGTTCGGATTGCTGATGGCGGCCATATAAGCGGGATTGGAATCTATTATCTTCATAACGGCGTTGGGGTCCGAAGCCAGCGCCTGCACGGACGGAGTCTCCAGCAGCCTGGCCAGCATTCCGCTTTCCGCGACAGCTTCGACCACAGCTTTGTTGCCCATCGCTTTGAGAACGACGGGGTTGGTGAGGAAATTCACCGCCATTTTATTGGAGGTGGCGAATTTCATCAGGCTGCCGGGGCTGTCCAGCACGGACTTCACCGTCGGGCGGTTAAGGAACGAATCCTGCACAATCTGGTTGTTGAAAATGGCTTTTATAACGGAGGGCTTTTCCACGGCGGCGACCAGCATCTCCGACAGCGCGCCGCGCGACGCGCCTAGTATGGTCCATTTCAGCGCGGCGCCCGCAGTCGCCCCCCCGGCGGCGGATTTGCCTATTTCGCCGGCTTTGTCCGCGGCGTCTTGCATTGAAATGGGCCCGCTCCGCGAGGCGACCGAAACCGGCGCGGCTCCGGTGTAGACGGGCAGCATATTCTTTATCCTGCCGTAAGGCGAAAGCTGGCTTCCCTGCACCACGGGTTCCGGCGCGGGAGGCTCCTCATCCTGCACCTCGATGCTGGAGGAGAAATCGCGCTTCTGGGCGGCGTTGAGATTGATATCGCCGGAATTTATGCGGCGCGCCCATCTGGCAAGCGGATACGCCAGCAGCACATACACCGGCACGAGATAAAGCCAGACAAGCCAGCCCGGACGCTCGGCCGCGCCGCCGGAGCGTTCTTCGTCTTTATTTCCGGCTTCGTTTTCTTCGCTGCGGCTCTCTTGCGTCATGCTGGTAGTTTAATGCCTCGGCGGTGCCGTGTCAAGAGCGCGCCTCCCCGTCCGACGGAACGGCGCGGCGGCGCGCAATGCGTTTGACGCCTCAACCGTCTTGCTGTACAATTAACTCAGGTTAAGCATAGGATGAACAGCTTCCCGCACCGCATGATTCCGGCGCTGGCGGCGGCCCTCGGGCTGGCCTGCGGCGCGGCTTCGGGCGCGTTCGCGCAGAAGCTGGAAGGGCGCATTGTTTCGGTGGGCAGTGACTGCACCACCGTGCGCTTGCGTTCCGCCGGCGGCACGAAAGAGATAAAAATTTTAGGCGCGCAAAAACCGCCCGCGGATTGCGTGGATTTCGGGCGGCGCTGCATTTCCGCCATAGTGCAGAATATCAACGTGGAGGCCGCTCCCGCCCCGGGCGCGCCGGACGGGACGCAGCCTTATGTCTTACGCAACATGTCGGGCGAAGTGCTTAACTCCGCCATAGTGCTGGCGGGCTGCGTGAAAGCCGACCCCGCCGCCGGAAACGATTTCGCCACGCTGGAAGACACGGCGCGCACCTCGGACCTGGGAATATGGTCCATACTTTCCGGCAGGGAAAAATCCAAAAAAGCGCAAGCCGCCGCGCCCGCCGCAAATGAAACGCCGAAAAAAACGGCGGAAATGAAAAAAGCGAAACCCAAGCCCGCGCCCGGGCTTTTCGCCGCAAAACACAAGCCGGAGACGCGCCCCGCCGCGCCGCCGCCAGCGCCCGTAAACCCGCCGAAAGCCGCCAGACCGCAGGCCGTTGCAGCGCCGCCAAAAGCTCCGCCGCAGGCCGCTGTCGAGCCGGCGCCTCAGTTTTTTGGGGAGCCGCAGGCGGCAAACGCGACCTACCGGGAAAACGCCGCGGAAAAACCGAAAAAAAAGAAGGGATTTTTCAGCTTTTTCAGTTCCGGCGAAGACGAAACTCCCGCAGCGCCGGCAACGCTGGAGCCCCGGCAAAGCGACGCCGACCTGATATCCGGCATATCCGCTTCAGTCAGGCCCGCGCGGGCACCCTCCCGCGACGCGGCGGCGCAGGATGACGAAACGGACGCCGCGCTGACGGCCGGCATTTCCGGCGCGCGGCCTGCCACGGGGGACGCCGCCTCGTCCTCCGGCGACGCGGAACTGGACGGACTGCTGGGCGGCATAACCGGATTTTCCTCCGCGCCGGCGGGCGGGGAATCTTATGAAACAGACGGCGGCTACGCCGATGAGGCCCCCGGCGACATATTCGACAGGGCCAAAGAGCTGGAGGAGGGCTCCGAAGAATCCGAGCCGGATTTCAAGGAAGCCGCGCAGCTTTATAAAACCGCGGCGGACAAAAACCACGCGCAATCGGCGCTGGCTTACGCAAGGCTCCTTGAAGCGGGAAAAGGCGCGGCAAAAAATGACGCGGAGGCCGCTAAATATTACCGCAAAGCCGCCAAGGCTGGAAATCCGGCGGCGGCTTACAGGCTGGGGCTCCTGTACGAGGAAGGCAGAGGCGTCAAAAAAGATTTCGTCCAAGCTGCGCGGTTTTATGAAGCCGCCGCCGCAAAAAAAATACCGGGCGCGGCGCGCAGGGCGGGCTCGATTTACGCGGCGGGCAAGACGGGCGCGGTTGATTATCCAAAGGCAATCCGTTTTTATGCCCAAGCCGGCCGGGAGGACGCCGCCGTGCAGTATGAAATATACCGGCTTTGCCAGAAAGTGCAGGTCAGCTCCGCGCCCGAATGCGAAAACCCGCTGCGCTGGCTGGAGTTGGCCGCAAAAAAAGGCAGTCCGCAGGTGCTTTATGCGCTCGGACGGGAATATTACAAAGGCGGGCAGACAAAACGGAATTACCAGCTTGCCTACAAGTTTTTGATTGCCGCCGCGCGCAAAGGCAGCGCCCATGCGCAGTATCTGGTGGGTTTGATGAACGAAAAAGGCCTCGGCGTGCCAAAAAATCTCATCGAAGCCGCCTCCTGGTACACGCTCGCCGGAGAGCGCCCGAGGGATACTCTGGTGAAGCCGTAACGATTTTTGCCCAAAAAATTATTCCGGGACAAGTCTGTTGTTATTCACGCCGTTTTCAGCGCACCTCCAGCAGCGCGAAATGCAGATATTCGGTTTCGGGCATGTTTATCAGCACGGGATGGTCTTTGGCCTGGCCGCGCAGTTCCACAAGCGCCACGTTGCGTCCGGAATGCGCGGCAGCGCTCTTTAGCATGTCCACGAAATCCTCGCGCTGCACATGGTGCGAGCAGGTGGCGGTGGCCAGCATGCCGCCGCGCGGCAGGCCGCGCAGCGCGGTTTCGTTGAGCCGCGAGTAAAGCCGCATCGCCGGGACCATGTTCTTGCGGCTTTTGACGAAGTTGGGCGGGTCCAGCACGATGAAATCGGGGTCCGCCGGCAGGCTGCCGTTTTTCAGCGCGGCAAGCGCGCGCTCGGCGTCCTCGCGCTGGAAGGAAACCTTGTCCTTGAGCCCGTTGAGCTCGGCGTTGCGCGTCGCGAAGTCTATCGCCGCGGCGGAGGAGTCTATCCCCCACACGGCTTCCGCGCCGGAGGCCGCCGCGCGCATGGCGAAACCGCCGACGTAGCAGTAAAGGTCCAGCACGCGGCGGTCTTTGAAATACGGCTCGAGGAAGAGGCGGTTGTCGCGCTGGTCGTAGAAAAACCCTGTCTTCTGCCCGCCCTCGGTGGAGAACATGTATTTAAGGCTGCCCTCCGCCGCCAGGGACTCGGCGGGCACTTCGCCGATTTTTTCCACTTCTCCCGGCAGGCCTTCCAGCTTGCGGTAGGCGTTGTCGTTTCTGAACAATATCCCCCTGGGCTGGATGATTTTGTTTATCGCGTCCACCACCTGCGGCTTCAACAGCTCCATTCCGGCGGTGAGCACTTCGGCCACGACCAGATCGCCGTAGCGGTCCAGCATAAGCCCCGGCAGGAAATCGCCCTCGGAATAAACTATGCGCGCGTAACGGTCCAGGCCGAGGCGCTGGCGGTAGCGCAGCGCGGCGTAGACGCGCGATTCGACGAAACTCGCGTCCAGCGGCTCCTCTCCGCGCGAAAGCAGCCGCACCGCTATCAGGCTGTGCGGGTTAAAAAAACCGGTGCCGGCAAGCTTGCCGGATTCCGACACCACGCGGCACAGCGTGCCCGCCGGAACGGCGGTGTCCACCTTCTCGAGCTCGTTGGAAAACACCCACTGGTGCCCCGCCTGCAAACGGCGTTCCTCGCCGCGTTTAAGCTTCAACTCGCACTGAATATCAATCGCCGCCATAAATTATCCTCGCCTTGTCTCCGGCGCGCTCGCCGTGTTTTTTGCAAAATTCCCGCCGTTCACCGCAAACTCCAGAAATCCCGCCGGGCCTCGCACCGCGCATGTCGCGCCGGTTTTAGCGAAGCCGTATGCTTGCGCACGCGGGGCATTCACTGCCCGTGCTGCGGTTCGTCCCCCAGCGGCTTGAACGGCGAGCCGGGAGTCGTCAACGGCACATGCTCGCGGCAAAGCGGGCAGTTGTCGGCGGTGAACACCTGCAGCGGGTACGAGATGAGCGCGCGCACCGGCACGCGCAGCGGCAAATCGCCGGTGGAGCGGTCCACTATCGCCACCACGCCGATTACATGCGCGTTGTAGCGCTGCACCAGCGCCACCGCCGAGCTGGTCAGGGTGCCGGTGGTGATGACGTCGTCAACTATAATGACCCGCTCGCCTTCGCGCAGGCGGAAGTTGCGCCGTAGTGTCATCGCGCCGCCGTTTTTTTCCGCGAAAATGGCGCGCGCCTTGCGGACGCGGGCCACCTCCTGCGCGATAACGTGCGTCTGCGCCGTGGGCGCCATGACGACGTCGGCCTCCTGGGCGAACTTGGACGAGAGCGCCCTGGCTATCTTTTGCGCTATGTGCGGATACTGCATCACCATGGAGGTCTGCACATAGCTCTGGCTGTGGAACCCGGACGGCAGCTGGAAATGGCCGTTTAGAATCGCGCCATGCTCCTGGAGTATGCCGACCACGTCGAGGTTGTTGGGGCTGGGCATTTCATCCTCCCTTCGCAAAACTCTTTATCTTCCTGAAATCGGAGCGCACTCCCCTGCGGGAGGCGGCGTCTATTTTCCCGCCCACCGACTTGGGGCTGTCCATGTCGGCCTTCGGAGACTGCATGGAGCCGCTCACCCTGAAGGCAAGCGCCGGCTTGCCGCTGGCGTCGGTGAGATTTTCCGACAGCCCGCCCGAGCCGGAGGTGCTGGAAAACAGCGTCTGTATGTCGAGGTCGAGAGTCTCCGCCACCCAGCCGACCTTGCCGGACATGGCGGCGGAAAGCACCGGGCCGGTGACGTAGAAATTCTGCACGCTCATCGCGCCGGATTTGAAATCCACCGCGCCGCCCATCTGCGAGTAATTGACGTCCTTGAGCACCATGCCGGTCTTGAACGCGCCGCCCATCTCCATTTTATGCATCGCCAGAAACGGCTTGAACGCCACGTTGAGCGCTTTTTCCTCCGCCGCCATGCGCTCGAGCTGGTAAATCGTGCCGGGGCCCAGCACCGCGTCTATCCTGCCGTCCACCCTGTCCATTCCCGGCGCGATGCCGCGCAGCCGGAAATCGGCGTACAGGTTCCGCCCGGACAGCATAGGCGACACCAGCCGGTCTGCGTGAACAACGCCGGAGAAGGACGGCATGAATCCCGGCAGCCGCTCGCGGAAATTCTCCAGCCACGCCAGCTGGCCGGCATGGACTTTATGCTCCGCCGGCTTTTTCGCGCCGGCAACGCCGCGCGCCACCTCGCTCACCGTGTCGAAAAATTCGGGGAGGCGCAGCTGCCCGACATCCGCCAGCAGCGTGATTTCCCGGTTTTTGCCGGCGAGCTTTTTAACTTCCAGCCGCAGGCTGACCGGCGTTTCGTTCATCCTGCCGCGCAGGCGCGAAACGGAGAGCGCGCCGCCCGAATAATCCAACTGCCCGTCAAGCGCGGAAAACCGCTGCCGCCCCACGGCGACATTGCCGGCGGTCACTTTCAGCGAAAGAGAGTCCAGGTTGTTTTTCTGACTGGCCACGAAACTCAGGCCGGAGCCCTTGAAGCCGTTCCAGGCAAGCTGCGCGCCGCTGACGATAAGAGCCGCTTTGTCGGCGGACACTTTTCCGCCGGAGGAGGACAGCGCGAATTTGACCTGCCCGGAGCCGGACTGCGCGTATTGCGCCACCCCGTTCCACCAGCGCGCGGCCTGGGCCAGTTGAAACGGCCTGGTAACCACGCTGAGGCGCCAGGACGCGGGCCGCCCCGGCTCCGAAAAATCGGCTTTCCCTTCGGCGGAGAACCTGACCGCGCTGAACCTGCCCTCCACGCCGGAAAGGGTGAGCGTTCCGCCGCCGGCGCGCAGCCGCGCGGCGATGTGTCCGGCGGGGATGTAGAACCACAGGGGCGGCGTGCAGAACGGGGCAACATCGGCGGCTTTTATAGCCGGCAGGTCGGCCGCGAAAGAAGCGTCCGGCTTCAGGAAATTATTCACATCCCCCGTCAGCAGAATCTTTTTCTCGCCGTAGCCGGCCCGCGCGCTTATTTTCGTGAACGAAGCCTCGTCCCAGCGCAGCGAGGCGAGATTCAAAACCCCCTCGGCTGAAACTTGCAGCGGCTCCCGCCTGCCGGCGGGGTCGGGCGTGTCGAACGTCATGCGGACGGGGAACGCCCTCTCGAAACCGAAGTCCCGGAACTTGAAATTGACGTTTTCTAAGACGCGCGTCGAGCCCGCTGCGAGGTCGCGCACGGTAACCCGCCCCCCCGACACCCCGCCCTCGTCGGCGTTCAGGGAAAACGTGAACCCCGGCCCCGGGTCCGCCTGCGCGGTGGTATGCGCGAACAAATCGGAGAAATTCCAGGCGCCGTCCGGATTTTTGACGAGATTGAGCCTCGGCGATTCGACAGTTATGTTGCTGACAGAAAGTTTTTTATGCAGCAGCGGCAGCAGTTGGTAGCCAACCGTAACCTCGCCGGTGGAGAGCAGGTCTCCGCCCAGGGAGTTGGTGTTGTCGAGCACGCGCAGCGATTTTATCTTGATGCCCTTAAACACCAGCACGCGCACCGATTCCACCACGACGGGCCGCTTGAACGCCTGCTGGAGCTGGTCGGCCACTATGGCGGTAAGATGGTCCGGCGTGAACATCCGGTTGATTATGTACGCGCCCGTCGCAACAGCAAGCACCGCAGCGAGCACCGCCAGGGCGGCGACGCGCAGCGTCCATTTGAGCGAGAACCCTATTATTCTGAAAATCATAACGAGCAAAATCCGCCGCGCAGCCCGACAGGGCCCCGCCGGCTGACAGTCTCTCGGATATATTCTACTATTTGCCCGCGCGCTTTTGGCTATATAAATGCGCACGGAAACTGCTCGGACTTCGGCTTAGCGGGAATTGGCGAGGAGTATGGCTTTCTGCGCGCACGCTCCGGCGTACTGCCAGGCGGCCTGCCAGAAAACCGCGCTGTGGCGCAGCACCGAATAGCCGGCGGCTTTCACCCCTATCAAATCGGGATAGAGCAGTTTGCAGGCGGCGAGCAGCACCGCGCTGTTGACGGCCAGTATCACCGCGGCGGAAAAAAGCACGCCGCCCGCCTGGCGCAGGTCGCTCTGTCTGGTCTCCCAGAGTATCCCGGCGGTGCTGACGACGTGGAATGAGAGGAAAAAACCGAACGCGCCCGTGAACCAGCCGGAATACGGCGCCATGTTCCATTTGAGCGAGGCCGCGAAATACGCGGCGGCGCAAAGCATCGCGTAAACCGGCGCGAAGTACGGCGCCAGCGCCACGAACGCGTTGCTGCCGTCAAGGGTAACATGCCCCTTGCCGGAACCCGCCGAGAAATCGCGCACGCGATATCCGCACAAAAGCCCCGCGGCGGCGTGGGCGAGTTCATGGGCGAAGATATAGGCGGCGCCCATGCCCCTGAAAAAGAAGTGCGCGGGGAAATACAGCGCCAGCCCCGCGCAAAAAAACAGCGTCGCCCGCAGATTGCCGACGACGGCGTAAAAAGCTTTGGCGGTTTCAAGCGCGGCAAACATCGCGCTCGGCAGCAGCGCGGCGGCGACAGCAAGTTTCAACAAACGAGGCATGGTGATAAAAACGCACCGCCCGCCGGCGGGCTAAAGGCTGGTCGTGACGAACGTCTCGGTGCTCTGCACTCCGTGGATGCCGCGCACCTCGCGGATGACCACGGAGCTGAGCTTGTCCATGGTGCTGGTCTCGGCGACGATTATCGCGTCCCAGCCGCCGAATGTCAGATAGACGTCCTTGACGCTGGGTATCGCCTTCATCCGCGCCACCGCTTTCTGCTCCAGCCCCGCCACCAGCTTTACGAGTATGAATGCTATCATCGCGCCTCCGCGTCCTAAAATTTTTCTATCCACTCCGGGGAGCGGTAGCGCTCAGCCGCGAGTTTTTCCGCCGCCGCCAGCTCGCTGTCCGCCGCGGCGCGTTTTTCCCACCCAAACCCCAGCAGCTTTGAAAGCTCCGCCGCGAAAGCGGGCGCTGTTTGCGCCGCGCGGGCGCGCGCGCCCTTCATTTGCAATGAGCCCTGATACAACACCGCGCCCTCGAACCTGCGGAGCGCGCCGCCGAGTATTTTGACGCCGCGCCCGTCCAGCAAATCCAGCGGGACCGGATTTCTGAAACACGCCGAGGCCGCGCCGCCGGCGGAAGGCGCGTAGAGCGCGCCGCCGGATTTTCCGGCGCCGTCCGCGCCATGCAGCGCGCATTCGACGCCGAGCGAAGCCAGCGCCCTGTAAAACGCGCCGTGCAGTTTCGCGTAAAGCGCGGTCGGAGACAGCGCGCCCTGCGGCGGGAAGATGCACGAGAAAGTCATATCGTCGCCGTGCGGCACTATGCCGCCGCCGGTGGGCCTGCGCGTCACCGCCGCGCCGGAGGGAAGCGTTTGCACCACCTCGTCGAAGAACTGCGCGTAGCCGAATGTCACGCCTTCGCCGCTCCAGTTATACACTCGCAGCAGGAAATTGCCGCCGCAAACCGCGGCGGCGTTTTCGTCAAACGCCATCTGCGCGTAAACGTCGAGCGGCGGAGTTTCAATGAGCAGTCCTTCCATTGCGCAATCGCGCGGTTACCAGCGGATGTCGGGCTGGCGCGCCGCGCCCACTTCGTCGAGCCGCTTCACCGGCCGGGTATGCGGCGCTTTTTTGAGCAGCTCCGGGTTTTCAAGCGCCTCGGCGTGGATTGCGCGCATGGCGGCGACGAAGAGGTCTATGCTCTCCCTGCTTTCGGTTTCCGTGGGCTCTATCATCAGCGCTTCGTGGACGATGAGCGGGAAATACACCGTCGGCGCGTGAAAGCCGTAATCGAGCAGCCGCTTGGCCACATCCAGCGTGCGCACGCCGCCGGTCGTCGCCGGGTCGGTGCTGAGGACGCATTCGTGCATGCACCAGCCGCCGTACTGCGCGGGGAAAAGGTCTTTGAGCCCGGCCATCGCGTAGTTGGCGTTGAGTATGGCGTTTTCCGCGACAAGGCGCAAAGTTTCCGGCGAGTGCTGGCGCAGCCAGCAATAAGCGCGCAGCAGCACGCCGGTGTTGCCGAAAAACGCGCGCAGCCGGCCTATCGAATCGGGATAATCCGACTTCGTGCGGTAAACCCCGTTTTCAAGCGCCACGCGCGGCGCGGGAAGGAACGGCTCCAGCGCCTTCGTCACGCCCACCGCGCCCGCGCCGGGTCCGCCGCCGCCGTGCGGCGTGGAAAACGTCTTGTGCATGTTGAGATGCATTATATCCACGCCGAAATCGCCCGGCTTGGCCAGTCCGATAAGCGCGTTGAAGTTGGCGCCGTCCATGTAAAGCAATGCGCCCACGGCGTGCGCCGCCGCCGAGATTTTGCATATTTCCGTCTCGAACAAGCCGACGGTGCCGGGTATGGTGAGCATCACCAGCGCGGTCCTGGGGCCGATATGCTTTTTGAGCTCCGCCACGTCCACCCTGCCGTCGGGGCCGGACTTGACGGTTATCACGCCAAACCCGCCCAGCGCCGCCGAGGCGGGATTGGTGCCGTGCGAGGAATCGGCCACCACTATTTCGGTGCGGGCCGCGTCGCCGCGTTTTGCGTGGTACGCGCGTGCCAGCAATATGCCGCACCATTCGCCGTGCGCTCCGGCGGACGGCTGCAAAGTGAACGCGCTCAGCCCGCAGATTTCGCATAGCAGTTTTTCGAGGTTGTGCATCGCCTCCAGCGTGCCCTGCGCGGCGGAGTCCGGCGCGGCGGGATGCGCGGCGGCGAAACCGGGCAGAGCGCAAAGCTCCTCGTTGATTTTGGGGTTGTACTTCATCGTGCACGAACCGAGCGGGTAAAAATGCGTGTCCAGCGAAAAATTCAGCCGCGAGAGGTTCGTGTAATGGCGCACCACGTCTAATTCCGAGAGTTCCGGCAGCTTCGGCGCGGTTTTGCGCAACTGCTCAGCCGGAAGATGCGCGGCGGCGGGGCGGGCCGAGGCCGGCAGGCGCAAGCCTCTGCGCCCGGCGGCGGATTTTTCTATCGAGAGCTTTTGCGGCTCGGCCTTGCAGGGGTTTATTTCCGTCTTCGCAAGCAATTCAGGCATTGGCGTGTTTCCTCAGCGCGGCAACAAGAGCGTCTATATCCGCCGGCGTTCTGGTTTCGGTGGCGCAGACCAGCAGACAGTTTTTCAGCGACGGGTCCATATCGCCAAGCGGAATGCCGGCGAGAATGCCGTCTTGCAGCAGGGCGTCGCGCAGTTTCGCGGCGTCGCCGGGGCATTCGACGACGAATTCGTTGAAATACGGCTTGCCGAATTTTATTTTGAAGCCTTTGAGCGCCGCGATTTTATCCGCCGCAGAATGCGCGGCTTCGAGGTTAAGTTCGGCAAGCTCGCGCATTCCAGCCGGTCCCAGCAGCGCGCAGTAAACCGTGGCCGTCAGCGCGCAGAGCGCCTCGTTGGAGCAGATGTTGGAGGCCGCCTTCTCGCGCCGGATATGCTGCTCACGCGCCTGAAGGGTCAGCACGAAGGCGCGTTTTCCGTCGAGGTCTTTTGTGATGCCGCAGATTCTGCCGGGGATGTGGCGGAGATGCTCTTTTTTGCACGCGAACATGCCGAGATACGGCCCGCCGTAGCCGAGCGCGAGGCCCAGCGGCTGGCCTTCGGCGACGGCGATATCGGCGTTATAGCCGCCGGGAGCGCGCACGGCGCCGAGGCTCGCCGGATTCACCGCCGCGACAAGCAGCGCGCCGGCGGCTTTTGCGATGCGGGCAACCTCGTCCGCGTCTTCGAGGCAGCCGAAATAGTTGGGATTGGCGAGCACGACGCAGGCCGCGTCTTGCGCCGCCGTTTCCAGCGCGGCGACGTCCTGGACGCCGGTCTTGCAGGAAACCTCCGCGAAAGAAACCGCGCTGTTGGGCGCGAAATAGGTTTGCAGGGTGCGCTTGTACTGCGGGTTCAACGCCTGCGGCAGCACGACTTTTGTTTTGCCGGTGATGCGCAGCGCGGCATTGACCGCCTCGGCGAGCGCGGTGGCGCCGTCGTAAAGCGAGGCGTTGGAGGCGTCCATCTCGAACAGCGCGCAGACCGTGCTCTGATACTCGTATATCGCCTGAAGAGTGCCCTGGCTGGCCTCGGCCTGATAAGGCGTGTAGGCCGTAACAAACTCGCCGCGCGAGACCAGCGCGCGAACGGCGGCGGGGATATAATGCTCGTAAGCGCCGCCGCCGGCGAAATTGAGCAGCCGCGAGTTTTTGGCGGCCAGTTCCGCCGCGTGGGCGGCCAGCTCCGGCTCGGTCAGCGCGGGAGGCAGATTGAACTTCGACTTTCTGAGTTCCTGCGGAATCTGGCGCAGCAGCTCTTCAAAAGAGGAAACGCCGATGGCCTTGAGCATCTCCTCCCGGTCCCTGTCTGTGTGCGGAGTGTACATTGCGCTCTCCGTCAATGCTGCGCGGGCTGCTTTATGAATTCCTGATACGCGGCGTAGTCCATGAGGTTATCAAGCTCGCCGGGGTTGGACATTTTTATTTTGCAGAACCAGCCGTCGCCGTGAGGGGACTGGTTGGCGAGCGCGGGGTTGGCGGACAGCGCGTCGTTTGCCGCCGCGACTTCGCCGGAGACCGGCGCGTTGAAATCGGAGGCGGCTTTCACCGATTCGATGACGGCGCAGCGCTTGTTCTGCTCGGTCTTCGCGCCGATTTTAGGCAGTTCCACGAAAACGATGTCGCTGATTTCATGCTGCGCGAAATCGGTTATGCCGGCGACGGCTACGCCGCCTTCGGCGAACGCCCACTCGTGAGTTTTGGTGTATTTGCAATTTTCGGGTTTATACATGACGCTCTCCTTGCTAAAGTTTAGACTTTGTTCTCGTAAAACGGCACGCGGTTGACCTTCGCGGGGATGCGGCGTCCGTGAATTTCTATTTCCACCGGCTCGCCTTCCTTTAGGTCCGGCGGGGTGGCGTAGCCGACACCGATTCCCTTGCCCAGCACCGGCGAGAACGTGGCGCTGCACAACTCGCCGATTTTCTGCCCTTTCAGGTATATGGCGCAGCCGGGGCGCGGCACGCCGCCCTGCGTCAGCGCAAAACCGGTCAGTTTGCGCTTTATGCCCGCCGCCTTGCTTTTCAGCGCGGCTTCCCTGCCGATGAAATCGCCTTTTTTGGGCTTCACCACCCAGCCGTAATTGGCCTCGAAGGAATTATGGTCGTCGTCAACGTCGGAGCCGTAAAGCAGGTAGCCGGATTCGAGCCGCAAGGTGTCGCGCGAGCCGAGGCCGCAGGGGATGAGGCCGTATTTTTTGCCTTTTTCCAGCAGTTCGTCCCAGACTTTGACGATGGCGGCGGGCGAGGCGATTATTTCGCAGCCGTCCTCGCCGGTGTAGCCGGTGCGGCAGATGAAGCCCTGTTCGCCGTGGATTTTGGTTTCCATTATCCAGAAGCGGGCCAGTTTTACCGAATCGGGCCAGAGTTCGGCCATAAGCTGCGGCGCTTTGGGGCCCTGCAGGGCTATCATGCCGAAGCGGTCGCTGGCGTTTTCGATTTTCACATCCATGCCGGCGGACTGCTTCACAAACCAGTTGTAATCTTTTTCCGTCGTGGCGGAATTGACGACGATGAAAAACCGCTCTTTCGAGAGGCAGAACGGAATCACGTCGTCAACCAGTCCGCCGCGCTCGTTAAGCACGTGGGAATAGGCGCCGCGGCCGGAGATGTCTTTTATGTCGTTGGCGTTGACCTTCTGGACGAAGGCGTGGGCGTCTTTTCCGGTGACGAACACCTGCCCCATGTGCGAGACGTCGAAGATTCCGCAGTCGTTTCTGACTGCGCGGTGCTCCTGGATGATGCCGGAAAACTGCACGGGCAGCTCCCAGCCGTGAAAATCCACCATCCTGCCGCCGGCTTTAAGCATGGAATCGTAAAGCGGGGTGCGTCTTATTGTAGTTGAAGTCATCAGGGTTCCTCCGTGAAATTGCGACAGAAAAAACGCCTTGCCTAAGCGCTATATTTCAGTTGCTTTTATAACATTTATCGGCGGGCAGGCACAATGATTGGCGGTCAAGCAAGCGGGGGGCTATTTGAAGAATTTCGAGACGGCGATATCCACCATTGACGGCGCGGCGGCGTTGGCGGCGGCCAGCAGTTTGGCGGGGAGTGAAAGCACCGTCTCCCGGCGGCTGCGGCGGATGGCGGAAACAACCGCTTGCGCGGCGGCGCGCGCGCTCATTATGACGGGGCCGCGCGGGCGGCGCAGGACTACGCCGTCCCAGCCGCCGTTGCTGAAAAATTCCGTCTCGGTGGCGGTGGGGCAGACGACTATGACCTTTATTTTCAAGTCTTCCAGCTCCGTCCTCAACGCCTCCGCGAAACCCTGCACCGCAAACTTGGAGGCGCAGTAAGCCGCGTAATACGGAGCGCCGCGCTTGCCCAGTATCGAGGAGATGAACGCTATTTTTCCGCCGCGCCCGCGCATGAACGGGATGGCCGCCTGCGCGCAGTAAACGGAGCCGTAGAAATTGGTTTCCAGCACGCGGCGCAATTGCGCCTCCGGCGTGGCTTGCGCGCTTCCGAAATAGCCGACGCCCGCGTTATTGACCAGAATATCCACGCCGCCGCAAAGTTTCGCCGCGTCTTCCATGGCGGAGAAAACCCGCGCCCGGTCGCGCACGTCCACGACGGCGGTTTCGGCGGAAAAACCGGCTGTTTTTATTTCGTCCGCGGCGCGGCGCAGTTTCGCGGCGTTGCGCGCCCATAAAACCACGCGCGCCCCCGCCGCCGCCAGCGCCAGCGCGGTTTCCCTTCCGATTCCCGATGACGCGCCGGTGATTACTGCGGTTTTCCCTTCAAAAGTTCTCTTCATTGGTAATTCTGGCGCATTTTTTCGCGCAGTTCGTCCATGCTGATTTTGCCGGCGCGGTAGTCCGCCACCGCCTGTTCGACGGTCGTCAGCTTCCGGTTGCCGCCTTTGTAGTCCGGGACGGGAAGGCGTTTGCCGGGTTTTTCCGGTTCGCCGGGCGCGCCGGGCCGGAGTGCGCCGAAATCCAGCCGGAGCGAAATCCTCTGCGACGAGCCGAACTCTCCCATCGGCGAATAGGCGTAGTCGAGGGTGAAGTTCCGCGCGAATTTGACGCCAACGCCGAGATTGAGCCCGCTGCCGGTGTTTGCTTCCTGGTTGAACCGCCAGCCGCCGCGCAGACAGATATAATCCTCGTTGGTTTCCCCCGGAATTGACAGTTCGCCTCCGGCGGAATAGCTGTTCTCGTTTGAATCGCGCGGACGCCCGGCCTCCGCCGCGAGCAAAAGGTATTTCGCGGGCCGCAGCGACGCGCCAATGTTAAGCGTGCCGGGCTGGGCGGCGGTTTCGGTGTAAAGCTTCATGCCGCCGCCGTAATTTCTGAGCGACGCGCCGAACGTCAGCATTCCCGCGTTGTAAAGCGCGCCGATATCGCCCGCCAGCCCGTCGGCGGAGCGGGACGCCATGCTTATCCGCACCATTTTTCCCGTGACTCCCGCGGCGAAGCCGCCGGTTTTATAAGCCAGCGAAAGGCCGCCCGACAGGCCGGTATAGCTGTAAGAACCCAGCGCGTTGCCCGCAATGTCGAGTTCGTCCATATCGCCGGAGGAAAAATAGGAGCCGCCGACCGCCGCGGCCGCATTTTCGCCCAGCGGCAGGGCGTATACAGCGTACTCGCTTGCGATTCCCTCAAGCCAGCTTACATGCGACAGCGCGATTTCCTGCCTGTTTACCTGCGCCAGTCCGGCGGGGTTGTGAAAGAAAGAAAACGCGCCGTCGCCGTCCGCGGTGACCGCGCCGCCGAGCGACACGGAGCGCGCCGACGGGTCAACTTCGAGGAACTCCGCCGCGGCGGTGCCGGCGCCCGCGCGCGCGGCGCCGCAAAACGACAGCGCAAAGCCGCAGGCGCATAGCCAGACCGCCGGACGACAAGACGGTTTCACCAGAACACTCCTATCTTGCCGGTGCGCCTGTCCGCGCCGGTTTTGACGAGGTAAAGATAAAGCCCGCTGGCCACATGCTCGCCGGAGGAGTTCTTGCCGTCCCAGAGTCCGGCCACGATTCCGGCGGGGTGGAGCGAATTGGAGCGCGAAATATCGCCGCCGGAGAGCTTGCGCGCCAGCCGGCCTGCGGCGGTATAGATGTATATTTCGGGACCGGAGGCGGTTTCCAGAATGCCGTCGAAACGCACCCGCTGTCCCTCGCTGAATCTTGCGGGGCTGGGGAATACCTTGAGATTCTCAAGGTCCCTGGCGCTGCTGATATCAATTCCGCCGGTGGAGTAGGCTTTCAAACAGGCGGACATGGTGTGGTTGTAGTTGTAGAAATCGCTCCAGTTCGCACCGTCGGCACTGTAATAGCTGCGTCCCGGCACCGCAACGGCTTGCGAAGAATACCCCGGCAAGGCGGCGGAAGCACGGACAGAATGGCTGGACTCGTTCGTGTGCAAAACCACCGAAAACCTGTCGTTATGAACGAGATTGACCGGAGTATCCAGAACAATCGTATGGTAGCCGGCTTGAGCAAGCACGCCGCTTTTCGACGAAACGGCGGTTCCGCTTGTCGGCCCGGCGCCGACGCCGGCATACACGGTCAGCCAATAAGACACGCCTGTCTGGGTGGTATAGAAGCCGACAGCGTTGAGCGTCTCGGTGGACGCAACGGAAGTGAAAATATTGGCTGACCAGCCGCTGCCGCCGAACTCTACAACCCACCCCAGCGGGTCATGGCTGTATACGCGGCTGTAGTTGGCCGCGGACTCGCCGGTGTAGGCGACAGAATAGTCGTCGCGCCCGAAAACGGTGTCGTAGTAGGAAACGTAGAAATAGCCGTTTTCTCCCCAGGCCGGGCTCCAACTGTTTTTGCAGATGAACGCTCCGTTTCCGCCCGGCGGTATCAGGAAGTTGGCGGCGCTGTAATTATCGTCCCAGCCGACTATGGTAATCTCGTGGTTGCTGTCCGCCGAACCGTTGTAATAATAGGAATGAGTCGTGGAATTGTAATACGTATCAGGGTCATCCGCATACGGAGGAACATACACATAGTAGGAGCCCGACACGCCGCCGTAAGCCAGCAATGCCGCCTTGATGCGGTTATTATCGGACGAAGCGGAACGCGGCGGGATAAAAACTATATCCTGCGCGTGTTTTACCGCCGGACCGGCGGAGCCTTCCGCCACGGGACCGCTCCAGCGCGTCATGTAGGCGGCGGACATCCGGTCGGTGCCGCCGTTGCAGGAGCCATAATCGAAGCCGCTGTGGAGGTCGAGGTCGCTTTCCGAAAAATTCAGGTTTTCGGGCATGAAAAAAGACTCCAACGAACCCATCGCCGCGTGGGCCCAGCAACTGCCGCACTGGCCCTGGTTTTTCACCGAAGTGACTTTATTGACCCACGGCCAGCGCAGGTCGTAGGAGGAGGAGGAAACGCTGTAGCCGCCCGCCGCGCTTTTAAGCCGGGGCAGCGGCGCGAGAGGATTCCCGGCCGGAGCCCGCACCGGCGAGGGCAGTTTGCCCAGGGCATGACCGTCAGCCGTTGCCCGAAAAGCGGAGAGCGTTTTTGCCGCCGGGCCGCGCGATGCCGCCGCTTCCATATACCGCACGAACGCGGGGTTTAGCGGGGCAATCCCCGGAGCCGCCTCGCCGGCATAAAGCGCCGGTGCCGGAAAAAACATGGCCAGGACAAATATCCACCGGCTCGCAACCACATGTTTGTTTTCCATAAGCCGCTTCTCAATAGACCTCTTGCATAACCCCTGCTCAGTTGAGTCTTAGCCCTGTTGTCATTGCGAGGAGCGCAGCGACGCGGCAATCTGAGTCCCTTTGTTCCCCGCAACAAAAAAATAAAACAGGGCTCGGATTGCCGCGCTTCGCTCGCAACGACGAATTGGGAACATGGGTTATGCAAGAGGTCTAATCAGTTCGGCAACTTGCAACCCTGCGGAAACTGTGCTAGACTCTGCATGGAGGCTTTGTGGCGCAGGCTGCATTGCCTTTTTTATTTCATTTTGGCACCGCAAATCCCACAATTTGACATCTTCGATGGCAATCCCGCCAAGCACCTCGTGTTCGTCGGTTGATTGGTCGCTGCCGCTTTCGTCTAAAAACAAAAAATACGCCATTCCGGTTCTCTTTTTCGCTGCTACTGCTGGATTTTCAGCATGGCGACGAAAGCTTCTTTGGGTATCTCCACGCTGCCGATGTGCTTGAGCTTTTTCTTGCCCTCTTTCTGCTTTTCGAGGAGCTTGCGCTTGCGCGTTATGTCGCCGCCGTAGCATTTGGACAGGACGTCCTTGCGCATGGCGGGCTTGGTCTCGCGGGCGATGATTTTGCCGTCCACCCGCGTCTGGATGGCGATTTCAAACTGGTGGCGCGGTATTATTTCCTTGAGCTTCTCGCACAGCAGCCGGCCCTGCACCTGCGCCTTGGCTTTGTGCGTCACCACGGAAAGCGCGTCCACCGGCTCGCCGTGAATAAGAATCTCCATCACCACCACGTCGGAGGAGCGGTAGCCCGTCATCTCATAATCGAAAGAGGCGTAGCCTTTGGAGCAGGATTTGAGCTTGTCGTAGAAATCCACCACCATTTCGCCGAGAGGCATGGCGTATTCCACAATGACGCGCTGGTTGGACATGTGCTCCAGCTTGCGATATTCGCCGCGCCTTTCCTTGAGGAGGTTCATCACCGCTTCCATGTACGCCACCGGCGTGACTATGGTGACTTTCACGAAAGGCTCGCGCACGTCGGCGATGTCGCCGTGCTCGGGGAAAGTGGCCGGATTGTCAACGAAATAATAGCCTTCCTCGTCGGCGGTGGCGGCGGACGCCTCGGTATGCGCGCGGGTTTTGGTTTTCACCTTATAGATGACGTTGGGGCTGGTGACGATAAGGGAAAGGTCGAACTCGCGCTCCAGTCGCTCTTTTACAATCTCCATATGCAGCAGGCCCATGAAGCCCAGCCGGAAGCCGAAGCCCAGCGCCTTCGATGTTTCCGCCGTGTAGTGGAATGAGGAGTCTGACAAATTGAGTTTCTCTATGGCGGCGCGCAGCAGCGGATAATCCGTCGGCTCGACGGGGAAAATGCTGGCGAACACGACGGGGCGCGCGTCGGAATAGCCCGGCAGCGGCCCGGCGGCGGGGTTGGCGTTGTCGGTGACGGTGTCGCCCACTTTTATCTGGTGGATGTCTTTTATGCCGGCTATCATGTAGCCCACGTCGCCCGCCGAAAGGCCGGCGGACTTCGTCATCTTGGGCGTCAGGTACCCCACTTCCTCGACCTCGGACACGAAGCCCGACGCGAAAAGCTTTATCTTCATCCCCGGCTTGAGCGCGCCCTCGAACACCCTTATATATACGACTACGCCGCGGAAGGCATCGTAAAATGAGTCGAAAATAAGCGCGGACGGCGGATTGTCCGGCCTGCCGGCGGGCTCCGGAATGTCAAGCGCGATGCGGCGCAGCAGAGACTCCACGCCGAGGCCGGTTTTCGCGCTCACCCGCTCGGCGGAGATGGTGCTGCGGAGAATTTCCCACATCTGCTCCTCGGCGGCGTCCGCGTCGGACTGGGAAAGGTCCACTTTATTGATTACGGGGATTATTTTGAGCCCCAGCGTCTGCGCCAGGTGGGCGTGCGCGACGGTCTGCGCCTCCACGCCCTGCGAGGCGTCCACCAGCAGCAGCACGCCCTCGCAGGCGCGCAGCGAGCGCGCCACCTCGTAGGAAAAATCCACGTGGCCCGGAGTGTCTATCAGGTTGAGGATATAGTCCTCTCCGTCCACATGATAGGGCATGCGCACGGCTTTGGCTTTTATGGTGATGCCGCGCTCGCGCTCCAAATCCATGCCGTCGAGCACCTGCTCGCGCATCTGGCGTTTGGGAATGGTGCCGGTTTCCTCAAGCAGCCTATCCGCCAGGGTGGACTTGCCGTGGTCTATATGGGCGATAATGGAGAAGTTACGTATTTTCATCTGTCTGGGCGGCTACAAGCCGGCGTATCTCGTCGCAGCTTGAGAGGGTGAGCGCCTGCTGCGCAAGCTGCGAGCAGGCCGCGAAATCGAGCGAGCGTATCGTGTGCTTCACCTTCAGGTACATGCGCGGCGTGACTGAAAGCACGTCCACACCAAGCCCCAGAAGCAGCCCTGTGGATTTCGGGTCGGACGCCATCTCGCCGCAGACGCTGACCGGCTTGCCTTTCTTGTGCGCGGTCTGCACTATGAGATGAATCGTGCGCAGCACGGCGGGATGATAGGTGTCGTAAATATGCGCGACGTGCTGGTTGACCCTGTCCACCGCCAGCAGATATTGTATCAGGTCGTTGGTGCCGATGGAAACGAAATCAATCACGGAAAGCATGGTGTCGAGCGTGAGCGCGGCGGCGGGAATTTCCACCATTATGCCCAGTTCCGGCTGCACCGGAGGGGCGGCGCCCTCTTTCAAAAGCTCCGAATAAGTTTCCGCCATCAGCTTGCGCACCGCCTGCACCTCTCCGACGGAAGTCACCATGGGGACCATGATTTTGATGTTGCCGGCCTTTGCCGCGCGAATCATGGCGCGCAGCTGCGTTTTCATCAAATCGGGATGGCGCAGGAACAGCCTGATGCCGCGCAGCCCCATGAACGGGTTCATCTCGCCCTCATGGCCTTCTATGCCGAGAGCGGTCAGCTTGTCGCCGCCGATATCGGCCAGGCGGACCGTGACGGGCGCGGGAGCCAGCGTTCTGGCCATGTTCTCGTACACCGCCAGATGCTCGGCTTCCGCGGGCGGCGTCTGGCGGTTCATGTAAAGCCATTCTGTGCGCAAAAGCCCCACGCCCTCGGTGTTGAGCGGCAGCGCGGCCTGCGGGTCGTCGCGCGAGTCGAGATTCGCCATCAGCCCGACTTTGTGGCCGTCGCGCGTTACGCTGGGCAGCGCGCGCACGGTTTCCAGGAAGCGCTCCGCCTGGCGCAGCTGGCGCTGGGATTTCTGGTATTTTTCCAGCGCCTCCGGCCCCGGCGAGACGACCACTATGCCCTGGTCTCCGTCCACTATCAGGATATCGCCGGTTTTGACCTGCCGTGTTATGTCCGAGAGGCCCACCACGGCTGGCAGCTCCATGCTTTGCGCCAGCAGCGCGGTGTGGCTGGTCTTGCCGCCGACGTCCGTGCAGAAACCCAGCACCTTTGTCTCGCGCAGGTGCAGCGTGTCGGACGGGTAGAGATTGTGCGCCACGAGGATGGCCGGCGCTTTTATGTCGGCCAGCGTGCGTTTTTCCTGGCGCACCAGATGGCGGATGAGGCGCTTGCCCACGTCGAAAATGTCGTGGCGGCGCTCGCGGAAAAACTCGTCGTCTATCTGCTCGAAATTGCGGTTCACCCTTTCCAGCGTCTGGGAAAGCGCGTATTCGGCGTTGACGAGGTCGTCGGCAATGCGCCGCGGCGCCTCCTGGGTGATGAGCGGGTCTTTTAATATCAGACGGTGCGCCTCGATGAGCTTGGCGTGCGTCTTGCCCAGCATCAGCAGGACTTTGGCCTCCGTGGCGTCAAGGTCGGACAGCGTTTGCCGGACGGCGTCCTTGAAGCGCTTGACCTCGGCCTTGACCTTGTCGCGCGCTATGGGACGTTTTTCCACCACGAGGTCGTTTTCCTCGAAGACGTAGGCCTTGCCTATCGCTATGCCGGGGCTGGCCGGCACTCCTTTTATTATTATCATCTCAATTCACTCTTCGTCGAACTTGCGCTCGAACAGCGCCTTCAACGCCTTGAGCGCCTCGGCTTCGTCGGAGCCGCTCACGGCCAGGGTGAGCGTGCTGCCGCGCTCGGCGGCCAGCAGCAGCATTCCCATGATGCTCTTGCCGTTGACGTTGACGCCGTCTTTCGTGACGGTGACCTCGCTTGAAAAACGCGACGCGGTCTGCACGAATAGCGTCGCCGGACGCGCGTGCATGCCGAGCTTGTTGCTCATCACCAGGTTTTCGCTTACCACAAATGCGCTCCGGCAATTCTCATATGAAAAGAAGCGAGGCTGCGCAAAGCGCCAGCGCCCCGAAGTAAAGTGACGAATTGCGCATTCCCAGCCGCGCGGTGAAAAACGTCAGCGCCATCACCAGCGGCAGCAGCGCCAGCACCACCGTCTCGCGGCGGTCCGCGCCGAACCTGAAACCCAGCGATACCGGACCGTACGCTTTGAGCGCCAGCAGCAGCAGCGCCGCACCGAAGCCGCAGACCCTGAGCTTGCCGATGAAGCCCTGCCAGTCCATGAAGTCTATCCCGCAGGCGCCGTGCGCGCCGCATTTATAGCCGTATTTGAGACCCTTCCAGCGTATCCAGATGGCCATCGCGTTATACACCGCGAGCCCCGCCAGAAGGCCGACAAGCATGCGCGGCATGTCGAACCGGAAATGAGACTCGTTCTGCTTTATCACTTCCAGCGGCAGCGACCACTGCCGCAGGCCCAGCAGCCACCAGACAAGCAGGCTGACCACCAGCGTAAACGGCCTCAGCGTGCTCCAGAAAAGCTTGTCGCCTATCGCGGCCAGAGGAGGGGCGAGGGCGGCTTTTATCTCGCTGATACGCTCCGCGGCGGCCTGCGCCCGCGCGGGTTCCAGCGCGGCGCGCTCCTCCTCCATTTTAACCGTCACGCCAAGCGCGAAGCTGGCCATGAACGGCTGGGTATTGAAAATTTCCAGATGGCGCCTCACGCTTTCGCCCAGCTCGCGCCCTTTGTAGAGAACGCGCAGCGCCGGATAAATCGCCCACGCAAATCCCACGTTTTGCAGCTTCTCGAAATTCCAGCAGGCCTGCACCATAAACGAGCGCCTGAAAATCTCGCCCCGCAGCTTGCGTTCCATATCAGCCGGCCTTCCTCGGCATCAAAAGCGACGCCAGCGCGGCGATTCCTATCCACGGCACTATGCGGTAAGCCATCGAAAACGCCGGGCGCAGCCTGGCGGGCAGCAGTTCCCACCCCAGCCAGCCGATTTCCCTGAGCACGAAAAACGCGGCCACGCAGAACAAAAACGCCGCCGCGAACTGCTGCAAAAAGCCCCTGCGAACCCATTTCGAGAGCGCATCGGGGTTTTCCAGCACCTCGCGCTCAATCACCGGGTTCCATTTGGAGCGCTCATGGCGCAGCCTGGTCTCCACCAGACCGAAGAGCCACGCGGCCAGAAAACCCAGCATAAACGCATAGCCGCCCTCGAAACCCGCGTACCTCGCCAGCAGGAACGCGCACGCCGCGCCAATGACTCCGCTTGGCGGCACATAGCCGCCCACCGGCACATGGTCGAGGGTGAGCAGTTCCATGCACAGGCCCAATTGCAGCCCCGTTACGAAATCGCCGCCTATGATGCCGCACAGCAGCCCCGCTACGGACGGGCGGGACAAAAATATCTGCCCCGCCTGCACCACATCAAGCTCTATCGCGGCGGCGGCGGCGCATATCAGCAGCGGCTCTAAAACCATAGCTTACGCGCCCGCCCGGCGGGTGCGGGTCGTGTCAACGAGGGCGGTGGCCACGTCCTCGGCCTCGTCTGTCGGAACGCCGCGGCCTTCGAGTTTTATGCCGCGCGCGGCAAGCGCCTTGAGGCTGCGTATATCCTCGTCGCTCATGAAAAGCGCGCGGCCCATCTGCGCCTTGCCGACCGAATAATGCATACCGCCCACGTTGACGCTGGAAAATGAAACGCCGGCCTCGGCCAGCTTGAAAATATCGCCCGGCCCCGCCGCCAGCGCAAGGATATTATCGGACCGCGAGCCGGCTTTTTTGAGATACTCGGCGGCGGTGGCCACCCCCAGCACGGTCAGGCACACATCCGACGGCAGCGACATGCGCATCAGCGTTTTGCGCATCTCGTCGCCGGCGGCGGCGTCCGAGACCACGACCACCTCGGCGGCGTCGAGAAACGGCAGCCAGCCCTGCACCACCTGGCCGTGAACCAGCCTGTCGTCAATCCTGACAAAAATCATAAGCTTTCAGCATTTTGGTTTCACCGCCGCGTCGAACAGCGCTTTCACGTCGGAAATGGATTTTTTTCCGTCCTCGGTCACTTTGAGGGACAGATTCTCCAGCGTCATCCTGCCGCGGTAGCTGAGCGCGGAAAGCACCATATTCAGGTTGACCCCGCTTATGACGGAGGAGGCGGAAATTTTCTGCGCCAGCGGAAACGCTATATTGGTGGGCGTGCCGCCCAGCATGTCGGTTAAAATAAGCGTGCCGCCGCAGACCGCGCGCTTTTCCAGGATAGCCGCCAGCTGGTCGCGCGCGGCCTCCACCGATACGCGCGGCGATATTGAAACGAGGTCCACGCCCTCCGTCTGGGCGCCCACTATCATCTCGGCGGCCTCCAGCAGATAGGCCCCGAATTCGCCGTGCGTCACTATTATCAGGCTTATCATTGTTTTTTGAAATCCCTGTGAAATTCGGACACGTTGAGCCCGGACCGGCGCAATCCCTCCGCCAGTTCGCGGGCGATGAACACGCTCCTGTGCCTGCCGCCCGTGCAACCTATCGCTATGGTGAGGTAAGACTTGCCCTCCTTCATGTAAAGCGGGATGAGAAAGCGCACCAGCTCGTCAAGTTTTTTGAAAAACTCGGCCGCCCTGGGGTCGCGGCGGATATAGTCCGCCACCGGCTTGTCGAGCCCGGTTTTCCCCTTGAGGCGCTCGATATAGTTGGGGTTGGAGAGGAAACGCACGTCCAGCACCAGGTCCGCGTCCAGCGGAATGCCGTATTTGTAGCCGAAGGAAATTACGGCTATTTTCATTTCCTGGGAGCGTTTTATCTCCAGCAGCCGGGAAAGGGATTCCTTGAACTCGCCCAGCGTCATGCCGGAAGTTTCCAGCACCTTATAGGAAAGGGTTTTTATCTCCGCCAGCAGCCGCCGCTCGGCGCGTATGGCCTGGGTGAGATTCTTGCCCAGCGGATGGCGATGGCGGGTTTCGGAAAAACGGTGTATCAGCGCGGCGTCGGAAGCTTCCAGAAAGATTATCCTGAAATCCTGCCCGGTCCCGCGCAGGCGCTCCAGCGTGGCGGGCAGCTGCTCCAGCGATTTGCCCTCGCGCACGTCTATGCCCAGCGCGATATCGCCGAGGTCGGCGCGCTTTTTCACAAAAGCGGCGAACGATTCCACCAGCGCCAGCGGCAGGTTGTCCACGCAGTAGAAGCCGAAATCCTCGAATATTTTGAGAGCCTGGCTCTTGCCCGCGCCGGACATGCCCGTTATGATGAAAATTTTGCGCATTGAAGTCATCTGAATCGCAAGCCTAATGCCGGGCGGCGGCTTTCATGCGGCGTATCAGCTTCTCGTTGAATTCCTTCGCCGCGAACACGCCCTGCGCCTTGAGGCGCTGGTTAAGCGAGGCCACCTCGATAAGCACGGCCAGGTTGCGGCCCGGCGTCACGGGTATCGCCAGCGACGGTATTTTTACGCCCAGTATTTCGGAGGTGCGGTTTTCGAGGCCGGTCCTGTCGCACCCGTCGGCGCGGGTAAGCTTGGTGAGGCGGACCTCCATCTCTATCCTGGTGTGGTCCATCACGGAGCCCACCCCGAAAAGCAGTTCCACGTCTATTATGCCCAGCCCGCGCACTTCCATGTAATGCTTGAGCATGGCGGGGCAGCTGCCCGTGAGCAGATCGCCGCGCTTGCGCTGGATTTCCACTATGTCGTCGGCCACCAGAATGTGGCCGCGCTTGACCAGCTCCAGCGCGCACTCGGACTTGCCTATCCCAGCGCCGCCCTGGATGAGCACTCCAAGCCCGTAAACGTCCACCAGCACGCCGTGCAGTTGTGTCACCGGCGCCAGCTGGTCCTCCAGAAACGCCGTCAACTCGCCTACGAACGCCGACGTTTCCATGCGCGTGTGCAGCAGCGGTATTCTGGCGCAGTTGCAGGCGGTTTTCAAAACGGGAAGCGAGGCGAGGCCGGCGGTGATGACGACGCACGGCGTGTCCGGGCGGGAAAACATCCTGGCCAGGCTGGGAAGCAGCTTCTTATGCTCCTCCTGCACGCAGAAGGCGTGCTCGCCGCGGCCTATTATCTGGATGCGCTCGGCGCGGTAGTTTTCCAGATGCCCGTCAAGCGCCAGGCCGGGGCGGTTCACCTCGCTCACGCGGATTTTCCGGTTGAGGTATTTATGCCCGGAGACAATTTTCAGTCCCAGCGCGGGGCCCCTGGCGTCAAGCAGCTCCCGCACGGTCAGGTTTTTGCCCCCTATTCCGGGAGGGAATCCGCCGCCGTCGGGCATTAGACTTGTCCCCCGATAAGGTTATGAGGTAAAAAGACAGGATTTTGGTTTGCAGCGAAGCGGGCGCAGGTAGGGGGGAGCACTTGAGTGCTCCCCCACTGGGATGGCTGTAGAGGGGGGTGCCCGGGGAGCACACTCGAATAGGGTGTGTAAGCCGAAGCCCGCGAAGCTGCAAGACAAAAGCCGTGATTTTTGCCCATAAAATTATTGGGGGCCAAGTCTATTCATCTTTTTACCGGCTGCAGCAGCCCGTAGGTGCTGTCGAGCCGCTTGAAGACGACGTTGAGCTGCTTTGTCTCCTCGTCCTGGAACAGCCAGAAATTGTAGCCGAGGCGCTCCATCTCGAAGGCGGCGTCGTCGGCGCTCATGGGCAGCACCGACACCTGCTTGACGACGGAAAATTTGATGTCTGCCTGCGGCAGCGCGGCCTCGGCGGCCTTGAGCAGAGCGGTCTCCTCGGGGTGATGGTCCTTGAGGCGCTCCTTGTATTTCTTTATCTGCGTCTCGATTTTATCGGTGGCGGCGTCCATTGAGGAATACATGTCGGAGGTTTCGGAGCCGGCTTTGAAAGTCTGACGGGCGGCGTGGATTATTATTTCCGCGCGGCTCACCTTTTTTTCCATGGTGAGGATAACCTGCGCCCAGATGATATGGTCGAAATAATGCTGCACCCGGTCCAGCCGCTCCTGTATGTAATCCTTGAGCGACTTGGTAAGCTTCACGTGTCTCGCTACGATTTGAACGGTCATCTCGCCTCCGCTGGCAACGCTGTTTTTTGATTGGGTTCGCTATTGCGTACAAACCCCGAATACGTGTACATTCCAACATTTATATCATTGCCTGTCAACCCGCCCCCGCGACGGCTTTTTCACGCGAAGATACGCCAAAATGCTCACATCAATTTGGATGTTGGTTAGTACATCCATTTTTTGTTGACCGGTTTGGGAATAACTTGCTAGAATCAGTTCGCGGGGTGTTCCAGGTCGGCCTCCCGCCGGCGCGAACCGTGGCTGCTTCAGCGCAAACACGTTTTCTCCGCCGCTGTGCGCAACTGAACCGCTGAATGCGGTTTGTATTGGTAAAAATACTTATCAACACCCTGTGGATAACTTGTGGAAAAACTGGACGCGAAAAATATTTGGGCTGAAATCATAAACCGGATTTCGGCCAAAATAGGCACCGACGCGGTGGATATGTGGCTTAAACCCATAAAGCCGCTTTTTTTTGAGAACAACGCGCTTAAGCTGGAAATTCCAAATCAGGTTTTTTATCAGACGCTGCGAGACCGTTATGAGCCGGACCTGATAACCGCGCTGCGCTCCATAACCGGCGGCGAGGCCAACGTGGAATACAACATCCCGATGGGCGCTTCCAATACAACGGCGGCGCCGATGCCCCCGCCGATGCTCGATGAGCGGCACGAAATCCGCGCCGGCATGACCGCTTTCCCCAACAGGCTCAACCCGAACTATATCTTTCAGGAATTCGTGGAGGGGCCGTCCAACCGTTTCGCCTGCGGCGTGGCCAACGCCGTCTCGAAAAAACTGGGCGACCGCACAAACAACCCTTTCGTCATTTTCAGCAGGCCCGGCCTCGGCAAAACGCATTTGCTGCACGCGATAGGAAACGAAATACTGAAATCTTCCGCCAACGCGAAAGTGCTTTACATGTCCGGCGAGGAATTCGTTTTCGAGTACATAGAATCGCTGCAAAAAAAGACTTCGGACGCGTTCCGCCGCAAATACCGCAGCCTGGACTGCTTTCTGGTGGACGATATCCAGTTCGTGGCCGGCAAGGAAGCCAGCGAAAAAGAGTTCTTCTACACCTTCAACGCGCTGGTGGAATCTAAAAAGCAAATCGTACTCACCTCGGACCGCATGCCCAACGAGCTTGCGATAGACGAGCGGCTCAGCTCCCGGCTGCTGGCGGGCATAGTGGCGGAGATAAAGCCTCCCGACGCGGAAACCAGAATAGCCATACTCCGGCGCAAGCGCGACAAGAATAAATTCAGCATTCCCGACGATGTCGTCAATTTCCTCGGCGAGCATATAAAAGCCAGCATCCGCGAAATGGAAGGCGCGCTTTACCAGATAAACACCTATTGCTCGATACACAACGCGCAGCCGACAATCCCCGTGGCGCGCGAAATACTCGGCGCGCTGCTTGTTTCGGACGACAGGCAGTCCTCCGTCAGCATGGACTCCATCAAAAAAGTCGTCGCGCGCCATTTCAAGCTGCCGGTGGAGGAGTTCAACTCCAAGAGGAAGTCTCACTCCATAGCCTGGCCGCGCCAGATTGCGATGTATCTTTCGCATGAGCTTACGGAATGCTCCCTGCCGGAGATAGGCAAGGCTTTTGACAGGGACCATTCCACCGTGGTCCACGCAAGGGACCAGGTCAAAAGAAAACTGGATGAGGACCCGTTTTTCTCCGCGGAAATCAACCAGATAAAAACGGATATACGGAGTGTTGAAAACCTGTGAACAACATGGGAAAACCTGCCCCGCTGTGGGTTTTGTGGATATCTCGGCCTGAAAAACGTCCGGCCTGTGGAAGGTTTCAATGCACGGCGTTCAACACTTTCAACAACATCAACAACGCCAATAAAGGGGTTATATAATGAAAATAACCAGTACTAAAGAGAATCTGCTGGAAGGGATGCAGATAGTTCAGGCGGCTGTTTCCACGAGGACCACTTTGGCCATCCTTCATAACTTCCTAATGGAGGCTGCCGACTCCAGGATAAAGATAGTGCGCACGGACCTGGAAATGGCGACCACCCACTATATAAACGCCGAAGTCGTGGAACCCGGCAGCGTCACCATCCCCGCCAAGGAATTCACCGACATACTGCATCTCCTGCCCGGCGACAACGAAATAACCATATATTCAGATTCCGGCAACAAGGTCCATATCGTCTGCGGCAAATCCAAATTCTGGCTCATGGGCGCGCCGAAAGAGGAATACCCCCTGGTTCCCGACATGGGCAAGTCTGACCTGATTGAGCTTCCCGCCGCGCTTATACAGAATATGGTGCAGAAAACCATTTTCGCGGCCTCCGTGCAGGAAACCCGCTACGTTTTGAACGGCATCCTCTGGATGAGCGGCAAAGAGGGGCTGGAGATGGTGGCCACCGACGGACGCCGCCTGGCCCTCGCCCGCTCCGCAGAAACCAAAGCCGGAAAAGAGTTCAAGATAATAGTGCCCACCAAGATACTCCACGAGTTCCTGCGCTTTCTGAGCATCAACAAGCCGGAGGAGAAGGAAGCCGTCACTATCGGCATCGCCACAAACCAGATAGGCTTCCAGATGCGCCAGACCACGCTCATCTCCCGGCTCATAGAGGGCAATTTCCCGAATTACGAGCAGGTAATTCCCAGCAAGCGCGACATAGTTTTCGAGATAGAAAACGGGCCGCTGCTGGAGGTCACCCGCCGCGCCGCGCTTTGCGCGGGCGACAGGGGCGCCGTGAAATACCAGATGAAAACCGGCGTGCTCGCCGTCACGGCGGTTTCGCCAAAAATGGAGTTTCAGGACGAAATAAAAACCGGCTACTCCGGCGCGGACTTTCATGTTTCCTTCAATCCGCAGTATGTGATAGACGTGCTCAAAAACATGCCGGCGCAGAAAGTGGCGGTGGGAATGACAAACTCTCTCAATCCCGTCGTGCTGGAACCCGCCGGCGCGGCGGACAGCAGGTATGTCATCATGCCGGTGCGCTCATAAACCTTATCAGGGAGCAAGTCTGATGAAACGCGGCGGCGCCTGGAGCAGTCTCGGCCAGACCGGAACGGCTTTCAAGACGCTTCCCCTGCGGCTCAATAAATTGCTGCTGCTGGGTTCGGTGTGGGAAAAGGAAACCGGCGCCATGTCCGCGCATTGGGAGCTTTACGGAGTCAAGGGAAACGCCGTTTTCGTTAAAACGGCTTCAGCCGCCGCGGGGCAGGAACTGTCGCTCAGGAGCGCGGCGCTGGTGAAAAATCTGAATAAATATTTCGACAGACCCTGGATACGCGAAATAAGGCGTGTCTGAATGAGGGCGGCAATCCGGAGAACGCGATGACAACAGAGAAAGAGGTTACCTTGGAAAAAGACGCGGCGAAAAAATACGATTCTTCAAAAATTCAGGTGCTGGAAGGCCTGGAAGCGGTGCGCAAACGTCCCGCCATGTATATCGGCTCCACGGGCGCGCAGGGCTTGCACCATCTCGTTTACGAGGTGGTGGACAATTCCGTGGATGAAATTCTCGCCGGCGGCGCGACCACGATAGACGTGGTGATAGAGCCTGGCGACATCTGCTCCGTCACCGACGACGGGCGCGGCATCCCCGTGGACCCGATGATGGACGTAAAGGACCCCAAGCTAAAGGGCAAATCCGCGCTGGAAGTGGTGCTGACCGTGCTGCACGCCGGCGGCAAGTTCGAGTCCGGCGCGTACAAGATTTCAGGAGGACTGCACGGCGTGGGCGTTTCCGTTGTCAACGCGCTTTCCGAATGGCTTGAAGTGGAGGTTTACCGCGACGGCAAGGTCTGGTTCCAGGCGTTTGACCGGGGCAAGGCGCGCGCGCCGATTGAAACCCGCGGCAAGACCGACCAGCACGGCACGAAGGTGCGCTTCAAGCCCGACGCCAAGATTTTCAGCGAGACGGTGTTTTCCTTCGACATAATCTCCAACCGGCTGCGCGAACTGGCGTTTTTGAACGCCGGAGTGCGCATCAACATCACCGACGAGCGCGTCGAGGACAAGCAGCACCTGTTCCATTTCGAGGGCGGCATCTCGCAGTTCGTCAAATACCTCAACGCCAACAAAAAACCGCTCACGCCCGAGCCGATACACATCACCCGGCAGGCCGAGGACGTGCTGCTGGATTTCGCCATCCAGTATAACGACTCCTATTCCGAAAGCGTCTATTCCTTCGTCAACAACATCAACACCGTCGAGGGCGGCACGCATTTGAGCGGCTTCCGCTCCGCGCTGACGCGGGTGGTCAACGACTATATAAAGAAATACGACATCGCCAAGGACAAGGATTTCTCTCTTTCCGGCGACGACGTGAAGGAAGGCCTCAGCGCGGTCATATCGGTCAAGATACCGCGCCCGCAGTTCGAGGGCCAGACCAAGACCAAGCTGGGCAACTCGGAAGTGGAAGGCGTGGTGCGCTCCATAGTGGGCGAAACGCTCACCACCTTCTTCGAGGAAAATCCGAACACGGTGAAGGTCATCTGCCAGAAGTGCATTTTCGCCGCAAAGGCGCGCGACGCTGCGCGCAAGGCGCGTGAGCTGGCGCGCCGGAAAGGCTCGCTGTTTGATTCCGGCCTGCCAGGCAAGCTGGCGGACTGCCAGGAAAGAAACGCCGAGCATTCGGAGCTGTTTCTCGTCGAGGGAGAAAGCGCCGGCGGCTCGGCCAAGCAGGGGCGCGACCGCGTGTTTCAGGCTATACTGCCGCTGAAAGGCAAAATTCTGAACGTGGAAAAGGCGCAGCAGCTAAAGATACTTTCCAACGACGAAATCCGCACGCTCATCTCCGCCGTAGGCACCGGCATCGGCGAGGGCGAGGGCGGCTTCGATTTGACGAAGCTGCGCTACCATAAAATCATCATCATGGCCGACGCCGACGTGGACGGCCAGCACATCCGCACGCTGCTGCTGACGTTTTTCTACCGGCAGCTTAAACCGCTTATAGACGGCGGGCACATCTACATCGCGCAGCCGCCGCTTTACAAGGTCAAGAAAGGCAAGACCGAGATGTACGTCGAGACCGAGGACAAGCTGCAAAGCTGGCTCCTGAAAGAGGGCCTCAACGCGGTGACGGTGCAGCGCGTCGGCAAAACCGTCAAAATGGAAGCGAAAGAGCTTCAGGAACTGCTGGTTTCCTTAATCGAGCTTGAAGACCTCCTGCGGCGCATGGAGACCAAGAACCTCTCACTTGAGGATTATTTCGGCTTCGTCAAAAAAGGCCAGATGCCCGCCTACCGTGTTCCGACGGCGGAAGGCTCTTTCCGCTATTTTATGAGCGAGAAGGAATACCGCGAGTTCGAGGCCGCCTATATAAAAGAGCGGCGCGACCAGTTGTTGAAGGACGCGGGCGCCGAGCAGCTTTCTGTGGACGAAGAGGATTTGCGTCCGGAGCATCAGGGTTTGTGGGAACTGGGCAAGCTGATGGCTTCGGCGGCAAAACTGGAAGCCAAAGGCTACAAGCTGGAGCAGTACGCCATTGAGCATAACGAAAAGCCGGCGCCGCTGTTCCGCATTTCCACGGAAAAGACGCTTTCCGAAGCCTACGACTTGCGGGGCCTGCTTAAATCCGTGCGCGAGGCCGGCAGTTCCGGCGCGACGGTGCAGCGCTACAAAGGTCTGGGCGAAATGAACCCGGAACAGCTTTGGGAAACCACCATGGACCCGGCCCGGCGCAAGATGCTGCGCGTCGCGCTGGAAGACGCCACCGAAGTCGAGAAGATTTTCACCACGCTGATGGGCGACAAGGTCGAGCCGCGCAAGCAGTTCATAGAAGCCCACGCGCTTGAAGTAAGGAATCTGGACATATAGACTGGAGCTATATTTTATGGCAAAAGTACCCGACAACACGCACGACGCGCCCAAGAAAGTTGACCTGTTCGGCAACATAGTGCAGCGCGATATCGGCGAGGAGATGAAATCCTCGTACATAGACTACGCGATGAGCGTAATCGCCGGCCGCGCGCTGCCCGACGTGCGCGACGGCCTCAAGCCGGTGCACCGCCGCATTCTGCACACCATGAACGAGATGGGCGTGCGCCACAACAAGGCTTTCAAGAAATCAGCCCGCATAGTCGGCGACGTGCTGGGCAAATTCCATCCGCACGGCGACGCTTCCGTTTACGACGCGCTGGTCCGCATGGTGCAGGATTTCAGCCTGCGCTACCCGCTGGTGAACGGCCAGGGCAACTTCGGCTCCGTTGACGGCGACCCCGCCGCCGCGATGCGTTACACCGAAGTTCGCTTGCAGGCCGTTTCCGACGACATGCTGGCCGATATAGACAAGGAAACCGTCCGCTTCGTGCCCAACTACGACGGTTCCATGACCGAGCCCTCCGTGCTGCCCGCGAAGCTCCCCAACCTGCTGGTAAACGGCAGCTCCGGCATCGCTGTCGGCATGGCCACCAACATGCCGCCGCACAACCTAACCGAGGTGTGCGACGCGACGATGGCGTATATCGAAAACCCCAATATCGAAATCAAGGAACTCGCGCGCCACATGAAAGGCCCCGATTTCCCGACGGCGGGCATCATCCGCGGCAGGCAGGGCATCCGCGACTATTTTGAGACGGGACGCGGTTCCGTCCGCATGCAGGGCCGCGCCGAAATCGAGGAGATGAAGGGCAACCGCGAGGCCATCATCATCACCGAAATCCCGTATCAGGTCAACAAGACCACTCTCATAGAAAACATCGCGCAACTGGTGCGCGACAAGAAAATACCAGACATCTCCGATATCCGCGACGAGTCCGACCGGCGCGGAATGCGCATCGTCATAGAAGTCAAGCGCGACGGCAACGCGCAGGTGGTGCTCAACCAGATTTACAAGCACACGCAATTGGAGACCACCTTCGGCGTCATCATGCTGGCGATTGTGGACGGCAGGCCGCGCGTGATGTCCATAAAGGAAATAATCCAGCATTACGTGGCGCACCGCAAGGTCATCATACTCAACCGCACCCGCTATGACCTAAACAAGGCGCTCGCGAGAGAGCACATATTGCAGGGACTGCTGATTGCGATTAAAAACATGGACCGCGTGGTCCAGATAATCCGCAAGGCGGCGGACGCCGCTGAAGCCAAGCTCAAGCTGATGGACGAGTTCAAGCTGACCGAAATCCAGTCGCAGGCGATTCTGGATATGCGGCTGCACCAGCTCACCCGCCTGGAGGCCAGCGCCATAGAGGAAGAACTGGCGCAGCTTTTGACGCTCATCGCGGAACTGCGCGGCATTCTCGCGGACCCGAAAAAAGTGCTCAAAATCATAGTCAAAGAGCTTACCGAGCTGCGCGACAAGTACGGCGACAAGCGCCGCACCGAAATCACCAGCGAAGCCGCCGAGCTCAGCCTTGAGGACATGGTGCCGCTTGAGGAAGTGGTGGTCAACATGTCGCACAGCGGCTACATAAAGCGCATTCCGCTCAGCACCTACCGCGCGCAGAATCGCGGCGGCAAGGGCATCATCGGCGGCGAGACGAAAGAGGAAGATTTTATCGAGCATCTCTTCGTGACCGCCAGCCACGCCACCATACTGTTCTTTACGACGCGCGGCAAGGTCTATTCGCTGCGCGCCTACGAGGTGCCCGAAGGCAACCGCACCTCGCGCGGCAAGGCGATAGTGAACCTGCTGCAAATATCCGGCGAGGAAAAAATCACCTCCGCCATAGCCATCCGCACGTTCGAGGCTGAAAAGGGGCATGAAGCCTACCTCATGATGTGCACGCGCAACGGCGTGGTAAAGCGCACCGCGCTCTCGGAGTTCGAGAACATCAGGCGCAACGGTCTCGCCGCCATCACGCTTGAGGACGGCGACGTGCTGGTAGCCGTGCAGCTCACCAACGGCCAGACCGACAGCATCATCGGCACGAAAGACGGCATGTCCATACACTTCCCGGAGACCGAGGTCCGTTCCATGGGCCGGCAGGCGATGGGCGTGCGCGGCATCCGGCTGGACAAGGGCGACGTCGTCGTAGGCATGGAAAGCGCCGACCCGAAGGAATCGCCCGACTTGCTGACCGTCTGCGAAAACGGCTTCGGCAAGCGCACCGAGCTTTCGGAATACCGCGAGCAGCACCGCGGCGGCTCCGGCGTTATCACCATCAAGACTACGGACCGCAACGGCGTGGTAGTGGGAGTAAAACTCGTCACCGGCGACAAGGACCTCATGGTCATGACCGAGCAGGGCATGGCGGTGCGCCTGCGCTGCGAGCAAATCCGCCGCACGGGGCGCAACGCCCAGGGAGTTCGGCTTGTCAAGATGGCGGAAGGCGACAAGATAGCCAGCGTCGCCCCCGTCGTCAGCGAGCAGGCGGAAGAGCGCCTGGAAGCCGCCACCGGCGCGGCGGAGGGCGAAAAGAAGCCCGACGCCAAAGACGAAAAGAAGCCGTAAACCAGGGTTTGAAATGCGGGGGCGCGGTGAGGCCCCCGCAGAAGTTTTTGGAGCATGAACAAAGTCTGTCCCTATTGCGGCTACAACCGCAACAACGCGTGGGTGGGGGCCTGCCACAGATGCGGCAGGACGTTCCGCCGCGGCTCGCTGCTGTCTGAAATCGTTGCGTGGACGCTGCTGGCGGCGGTAATCGCGGCTGCCGGGTTTGGCGGCTGGCGGTTTTACAAAAACGGCAGCGCGCTCAAAACCGCGCAGGAAATGCGGTGCTGGTTCGGGATTGGCACTACGCGCGCGGGCGCATACTGCGCCGCAGCGAGGGAGAAGGCGATTGCGCTTGTTCCCGAAAAACACCGCGCCAAAATCGCGTTTTTGGAACGACGACAATCCGCCGTTCCCGCTCTCCGGCAGGACATCAAACCCGCTCCCTCCGAAATGGCGTATATCCCCGCCGGCGCGTTTATGATGGGCGAGGCCGGCACGGAAGGCCTGCCCCGCCGCGAAGTCCGGCTGGACGCCTATTACCTCGACAAACATGAACTTTCGGTGGAAGAATACCGCCGCTGCGCCGCCGCCGGGGCGTGCGCCGCGCCGGTAATCGGCGCGGATTGCAATTACGCCAGGCCGGACAGCGCAGATTTCCCCGTCAACTGCGTGAGCTGGCATGACGCCGCCGGCTACTGTCGCTGGGCGGGCAAGCGCCTTCCCACCGAGGCGGAGTTTGAAAAAGCCGCCCGCGCCGGGAGCAAGGGAAAGTTTTCCTTCGGCAACAACGAGGAACAGCTTTTCCAGTACGGCTGGTTCGACCGCAATTCCGACGACATGACTCACCCCGCCGCCAGCCGCAGTCCTAACGCCTGGGGAATTTTCGATATGCACGGCAACGTCTGGGAGTGGACTCAGGACTGGTATGTTTACTCCTACCGGGGTCTGCCTTCGCAAAACCCCGCCGGCGCGGCCTCCGGCAAATACAAAGTGCTGCGCGGCGGCTCCGCTATTGATATCGCCGAGACCTGCCGCAGCGCCAACCGCTTCCGTCTTGAGCCGGACCGCTCCAACACCATGACCGGCTTCCGCTGCGCCCAGTCCGCCCCCCCCGATGCCAAATCCTAAAATGTTAGAATGCTTTTGGCGGCGGCTATGACTAAAAAACAGAAACAGAAAATCTATAAGTCAATTCAGGAACGGCTGGTTCCCGCGCTCAATCCGCGCGCCATATATATATTCGGTTCCTTTGCGCGCGATGAGGAAAGAAAATACAGCGATATCGACGTGCTTATTGAACAGGAAACGCCGCTCTCCATGCCCAAACGCGCCACCGCCGCCTATAAATATCTGCGCGGAATGCAGATTCCGTTCGATATACTGGTATATACTCCGCGCGAATTGTGCGAACGGGTGAAGGATAAGTACTCGGTTGCGCATGAGGCAGTCTGCGGCGGGATTAAAATTTATGAAAAACACGTTTGAGATTTTGCTGGCCAAAGCCGAGGCTGATGCGCGGACTGTGAAAATATTGCTGGCTAATTCTGATTCGCCCAGAGAAGCGATTGCTTTTCATATCCAGCAAATGACCGAAAAGCTGCTTAAAGCAGTTTTGATTCATGGGAAAATTGATTACCCCTATAAACATAATCTCGTCAATTTGCTTTCAAAAGCGGATAAGTTGGATGATTCTTTTAAGATTTTCTCCGACTTTGCCGCTGATCTGACTCCGTATGGCGTAGCTGCGCGTTATGACGAGCGCTATAATCCCTCAGCGGCGGATGTGGAAGGTTTTTACAGCGCCGCATTGAACTTGCGCAGAAAAGTTTATCAATACCTCGGACGCAATCCGCCCCCGCTGTAAGTCCGATGGGTTATAAAATCACCAGCCATACCGCCGATGCCGGGGTGGAGCTTTGCGGGAATTCGTTTTTGCCATGCTTGCCGTGAAAGTGGCGCGCATGAAACCACTCGGCGTCATAAAAGGCTGACCCGGCCTTTTTGCTACAATTTACAAATACCAATATGAGAAAGAAAATAATAACCGTTTTAGCCGTCGTTTCCGCCCTGTGCGCGCTTTCGCAAACTGCGTTGGCCGGGCTTGCCGTAAAAGAAATCAAGTGGCAGGTGGTATCCGCCGCCGAAAAACCGGGCGGCAAGGCCAGCTATCAGGACGCGGCCTCGCTGACGCTGGGTAAAAACGGCAAATTTCCCGGCAAGGTGCGGTTGCTGGTGCGCGTGGAGAACTCCGGCGCGCAGGCCGCCGAGGGGCGGGTGTTCCGCTGCGCCGTTTCCATGCGCATAGCAAAGGACGGCGCTTCCGAACCGGGGCTCTGGAGCGTGCCGTTTACGGTGGACGAACGGCGCGTCGGCAAAATCCAGCCGGGCGAAACCGCCGATGTAATAATCGCGCACCTCGACCTTAACGTTTATCTCAAGCGTATCGCCAACACCGGTTTTACGCCGGACAGGCTTGCCGCCAGCGTCATGGCGGAGCCGCGCAAGGGCGACGAACTCGCCGCGCTGCTGAGCCGGTCTGAAATAGAACTTAAAGCGAAGTAAAATTATGATAGACCTTAAACTGCTCCGCACCAATCCCGATATTCTGCGCAAGGCGATGGCTGACCGCAGCGGCAATTACGGCCCCGCGCTTGAGGAACTGATTTCAAAGGATGCGGCGTACCGCACTTATGCCGCTGGTGTTGAAAATCAGCGTGCCGAAAGCAACAAACTTTCCGCAGAAATAGGAAAATTTCGTGCCCAAAAAAAAGAAGTGCCCGCAGGACTGTTAACGAAAGCTGAGAAACTCAAACAGACATTGCATGAGCTTGAACAACCCCCTAATGCTCCTTATGATGAAAAGGGTATTCCCATCACAAAAGATGTTATTGAAAGTCTCGCGCTGTGCCTGCCCAATCCGGCGCATGAATCAGTCCCCGTCGGAAAATCGGAGGCGGACAATAAACCCGTCCGCGAAAATGCGGAGCATAAGCCGCAGTTCAATTTCAAGCCGCGTGACCACCATGAGCTTGGCGAAAAGCTCGGCATTCTCGATTTCCAGACGGCGGCCAGGCTGTCGGGCTCGCGCTTTGCGCTGCTGCGCGGCGCGGGGGCGCGGCTGGAACGCGCCATCATCTCGTTTTTCCTGGACATGCACACAAAGCGGCACGGCTATAAAGAAATAATGCCGCCGTACATCGTTACGGGCGAGACCTTGACCGGCACCGGCCAGCTTCCAAAATTCGAGGAAGATTTGTATAAAGTCGCCGCCGAGCCGCCGCTGTACATGATTCCCACCGCCGAAGTGCCGGTGACGAACATGTATCGCGGCGCGACGCTGAAAGAAAACCAGTTGCCGATGAAATTCGCGGCCTACAGCGCGTGTTTCCGTCAGGAAGCCGGCTCCTACGGCAAGGATACGCGCGGCCTCATCCGCCAGCACCAGTTCAATAAAGTGGAATTGGTGTGGCTGGCAAAACCGGAAGATTCGATGAGCGCGCTGGAACAACTGACGCGCGACGCGGAGGCGGTTTTGGCCGCGCTCGGCCTCGCGCACCGCGTCATACTGCTCTGCACCGGCGATACGGGGTTTGCATCCTGCAAAACCTACGACGTGGAGGTGTGGCTGCCGTCCGAAAACCGCTACCGCGAAATCTCCTCCTGCTCCAACTGCGGGGATTTTCAGGCCCGCCGCATGAATACGCGGTTCAAACGCGAAAAAGGCGGTTCGCCGGAATTCGTACATACGCTAAACGGCAGCGGCGTGGCCGTGGGCCGCACGTTCGCCGCCATACTGGAAAATTTCCAGAATGAAGACGGCACTGTAACCGTTCCCGAAGCGCTGCGTCCGTATTTCGGCGCGGATAAAATCGTACCGGAGACTGCCGCATGAAAAAATTGCTGATTTCGCTGATAACCGCCGCCGCGTTCGCGTCCGGCGGCTTTTGCGCGGATAAAAATCTTCCGCCGGAGCTTGACGCGCTCATCTCGCACGGCATAAACTCAATTCACGGGCTGGAGTTCGACGCCGCCGACAAGGATTTCAACGACATACTCGCCAAATATCCGGGGCAGCCGTACGGCTATTTCGGGCTGGCGATGTCGCAATGGGGCCGGCTGGAATATCAGCACGAGGAAAGCAGCCGCGAGCTCAGCGATTCCTACGAAAAGAAAACCGACGAAGCCATCGCCAAAGGCGAGGCCTGGCTGAAAAAATATCCCAACGACCCGCACGCGCACCTGTGCGTGGGCGGGATGTACGGTCTCAGAAGCCGGCTGGCTTTGATGAAGCACAGTTGGCTGACCGCCTATTTCACCGGCAAAAAAGGCCTCAAACACATGAAACAGGCGCTAAAGCTCGACCCCGAGCTTTACGACGCCTGGCTCGGCCCCGGAATGTATGAGTATTACGCCGGCACGCTGCCGTCGGTGGTGCGCATACTCGCCAAGGTGCTTATAAGCGGCGACCCGAATACGGGCATAAAGTACCTTGAGCTGGTCAAGGACAAAGGCCGCTACACCGCCACCGCCGCGAAGCTGCTGCTCATCGAGATTTTCACCCAGACCGGCAGCAAATACGAAAATCCGCAGCTTGCGCTGGAGTGGTCCAAAGAGTTGCGCAAGGAATACCCCAATCACCCGATGCTGCATTTCGTGGAGATTGTTTCGCTTTACGAGTCGGGCAAATTCGACGAGGTCCGCGCCGAGGCGGAGGAATATCTCAAGCGCATAGACAACAAGACGCCGCTTTATTCCCCGAATTACACGCCGCGCGCGCTCATCGCGCTGGGCACTTCGTATCTGGCGCAGAAGCGCTTCGGCGAGGCGGTGCAGGCCTTCGCGCGCGCCGTGCCCGCCGCCGGCGAAAAGCCAAACCGCTGGGCGGTCTGGGCGGTGGTGCGTCTCGGCAACATCTACGACCTTCAGGGCGACCGCAAGCTGGCGGTGCAGACCTACAAGCAGGCGCTGGGTTATGAAGACCAGTGGGGTTTCAAGGAATACATAACCCGCTACATCAAAAAACCGTACACCGCCGCCGAACTCCCCGGCCAGCTGCCGCCGCCGTAAAATCTAAAAAGCAGCCGCTTTTTGCCGGAAATAAACCGCCCCGCAGTTCACGCTGCGGGGCGGGTTCATAGACGGGCGCAACGGTTTACCAGGTTTCTTTTTCGCCGAGCACTTCGGCAAGACGGTCGCCCACCAGCGCGGCTTTGGCGGTTTTGCGCTTTTCCACTCTGGTCTTGAGCCCGTCCACTTCTTTTGAGAGCATCTTCACCCGCGCCTGGTCCAGCGCGAGCTTTACGTCGAATTCCTGAGCGAGCTTTTCCTGCAATTCCTTTTTAATCTTGTCCTTGTCCGCTGTTTCATCCTTTTTGTAGGACCAGGACAGTTCGCGGATTTCCAGTTCCAGCCGGAATATTTTCACCGCGTTCGCGCGCAGTTCCTTGTCGCCCGACATTCCGGCCATGAACAGCTTCGGCGCGACGTCGCGTATGACGGCGTGGAAAATGAACGGTTTTTCCTTTTTCATTTTTTCCAGCTTGTCGGCCAGGGCGGGATCGTCCTTGCGGATTTGGTCGAGCATCCTGTCCATGCCTTCGCCGCCGAACATGCCGTCGCCCATGGGGCCTTTGCGGTCCATTTTACCCATCTTCCCCATCATGCCGCCGCGCATCATCATGCCGTGGCCGCGCATGGCGCCTTTTTCGCCCATCATCGCGCCGGGAGGCGGCGGCATTCCTTCAGGCCCGCCGGGGGGCAGGCCCTCATCTTCCTCCATCGCTACCGGCATGGCGTTTTCCTCGTCCGGCGGCTGTTGCGCCAGCGCCGCCAGCGAGGGAACCGCCAGCAAAAACGCCGCGAATAACGCTGTTTTCCTGTTCATAGTTTTCTCTCCTCCAGTGATTTGTCCATTTGACTGCGCGAGTGCTCAAGCACGCTCGTTCCGTAGTCAAAATCTTCTATAATTCCGCCGCCTGACGCCAGCGCCGCCGAAAGGCTGGCCGCCGCATCGGCGGCTTCGGCGAAGCGGGTCTCGAACGCGGCCTCGGCGGCTTGGCGGGACTGCCGCGACATCGGGTCGGAGATGTTCAGCGCGATTAGCAGCAGCGCGGCGCTGGCCGCCAGCAGCGCGGGGCGCAAAATTTCAAGCAGGGTTTCAAATGCGCGCTGTTTGCCCAGCACGGCGGCGCGCACGCGCTCCAGTGCGGTTTCAGGCGGGCGGGCGGACACCCGCGCGGCTTTGACGGCGGAAAGCGCGGCCAGAGTTTCGCGGCAATCGGCGCAGGTTGCAAGATGTAGCCGGAAATCGGCCGCTTCCCGCGCGGCCAGTTCGCCGTAGGAGTATAAAACCGCTTTTTCCGTGCAATCAGGACCGTCCATAAGTTTTTTCCAGCGCCACCCTCAGTTTTTTAGCCGCCCTGCTCATCCGCGCCAGCACCGTGCCCAAAGGCGCGTTTGTCGCCGCCGCTATTTCCTTGAACGACATCCCCGAATACTCCCGCAAAAGCACCACTTCTTTCTGCTCCGGCGGCAGGGCGTCCAGCGCGGCGGTCACAAGCGCTTTTGTCGCGTCGGAAACCAGAATCTCGCACGGCTCCTCGCCGGTTGCCGCCGTTTCGCGGGCCGGATGCTCCTCGTCAGTCCCGTACTCCTCGACCTGCTCGAACCGCACCGCCGAAGCGCGTCTGAAATGGTCCATCGCCAGATTAGACGCCATCCTGAACAGCCACGACTTGAACCTGCCTTCCTCGGAGTACCTGTCTATATTCTTGAAAACCTTTATGCAGGTCTCCTGGAAGATATCCGACGCGGCGGCCTCGTCTTTCACCAGCGACACAAGATAGGAATACAACTGGTTCTTGTATCTCGCGAGAAGCGCCTCGAAAGCCGCGCCGTCGCCCTTTCGGAATCTGGCTATCAGTTCAGCGTCTGTCATCGGCGGCTTGTCTATATAACGTGGTCATGGCGTCCTTTATTGCGTCTCCAGATTCTAGCAAAACGCGCGGGCGCGATTTGATAATATGAATTATGCGCGAGTTGTTCAGGGACTATTTGAGCGAGGTCGAATCCGCTTATAAGGCGGGCAACGCCACCGAGCATACCCACCGCCCGGCGTTGAAAAAGCTGCTTGAAGCCTTCGCCGAAGGCATAACTGCCACCAACGAGCCGCGTCGAATCAAATGCGGCGCGCCGGATTACATTATCACGCGGGGCGGCATTCCCGTCGGTTTTGTGGAGGCTAAAGACATCGGCATCCCGCTTGAGGAAACCGAAAACAGCGAACAGTTGCTGCGCTACCGCGAAAGCCTCGCCAACCTCATACTGACCGATTATCTGGAATTCCGCTGGTACGAACGCGGCAAATTGCGGCTTTCCGCCGTTCTGGCGAAACCGCAATCCAACGGCAAACTCCGCCCTGAAACCGACGGCGAGCAACAGTTGCAAACGCTGTTGCAAGGCTTTTTCGCGTCCGACATTCCGGTAATATCCGGCCCCAGAGAGCTTGCCGAACGCATGGCCGCGCTGGCGCGGCTTATCCGTTCCATAATCGCCAACACCTTTACCGAAGAGGGCGAACAAGGTTCGCTGCACGAGCAGTTGGACGGTTTCCGCAAAGTGCTCATGCACGACCTTGACGCCGGGCAGTTCGCCGACATGTACGCGCAGACCATCTGCTACGGCCTGTTCGCCGCGCGCTGCAACCATACGGGTGCGGGTTTCAACCGCGCGAACGCGGCTTACGACCTGCCCAAGACAAACCCGTTCCTGCGCCAGTTATTCGGGCATATCGCGGGGCCGCAGCTTGACGAGCGCATAGTCTGGGCGGTGGACAGCCTCGCCGAATTGCTCAAACGCGCCGATATGCCGGCCATATTAAAGGATTTCGGGCGCGCCACGCTCCAGCAGGACCCCGTTGTCCATTTTTACGAAACCTTCCTCCGCGCTTACGATAAAAAGATGCGCGAGGCGCGAGGCGTCTATTACACTCCGGGTCCGGTGGTGTCTTACATAGTGCGCAGCGTGGACGCCATACTCAAAACCGATTTCAAGCTGCCCGCCGGTCTGGCGGACGCGGGGAAAATCAAACTTTCCCGTCCGAAACTCAAAGGCAAGGGAACCGAGACTTTTGAGGCGCATAAAGTGCAGATTCTGGACCCCGCCGTCGGCACCGGCACGTTCCTGCATCAGGTAATAGGCCATATCCGCGAAACCCTCAGCGGTGACAAGGGCCTTTGGACCGGCTATGTGCGCGAAAACCTGCTGCCCCGGCTTTATGGATTTGAATTGCTGATGGCGCCCTACGCCGTGGCGCACATGAAACTTGGGCTGTTGCTGCGCGAAACCGGCTATGATTTCAAGAGCGACGAGCGGCTGCGCGTTTACCTCACCAACACGCTGGAAGAGGCGCACGAGGATACCGGCTACCCGCTGTTCACCCAATGGCTTGCGCACGAGGCCAACAGCGCCAACGAGGTGAAAAAGGAAGCGCCCATAATGGTGGTGCTGGGCAATCCGCCGTATTCCGGCCATTCCGCCAACACCGGCGAGTGGATTAACGGCCTGTTGCGCGGCAGGGACGGCGTGAATCCGGCTAAAACCGGCGACTATTTCAGCGTTGACGGCGCGCCGCTGGGCGAACGCAACCCGAAATGGCTTAACGACGATTACGTCAAGTTCATCCGCTTCGCGCAATGGCGCATAGAGCAGACCGGCTACGGCGTTCTGGCCTTTGTGACCAACCACGGCTATCTCGATAATCCCACTTTTCGCGGAATGCGCCAAAGCCTGCTGGCGACGTTCGACGATATCTATATCCTCGACCTGCACGGCAACAGCAAGAAAAAGGAAAAATCGCCCGACGGCGGCAAGGACGAAAATGTCTTCGATATCCAGCAGGGCGTGGCTATCGGCCTGTTTGTGAAAAAGCAGGCGGCGCGGAGCAGGCCCGCGCAGGTGTACCATGCCGAACTGTACGGCCCGCGCGCCGCCAAATACGCCGCGCTGGCGGAGCGGGATTGCGCGTCAACGAAGTGGAAAAAGCTGACGCCGCAAACCCCGATGTATTTTTTCATCCCGCAGGACGAACGCCGGCGCGCCGAATACGAGCAGGGCTGGAAAATAACGGATATTCTGCCGGTGAACAGCGTGGGCATAGTGACCGCGCGCGACGAGCTTTCAATCCGCTGGAACCGCGAGGATATTTGGCGCACCGTAATAGATTTCGCGCGGCTTCCGGCGGAGGAGGCGCGGGAGAAATACAATCTCGGCAATGACGCGCGCGATTGGAAGGTGGAACTTGCGCAGGCGGATTTGAAGGCTACCGGCCCGTCGGAAAATAACTTGACGCCGATACTTTACCGCCCGTTTGATGTCCGCCATACCTATTACACCGGCAACTCGCGCGGTTTTCAGTGTATGCCGCGCGGCGAGGTTATGAGGAATATGCTGGCGGGAAAAAATGTCGCAATCATTGTCGGACGCAGCGGTGCGGTAACCGGCGATGAAGAATGGAATATAATCGGAGCAGCAAGCTGCATTGTTGATTTTAACTACTATAGGCGAGGTGGCGAGCAGGTACATCCTCTTTATCTCTACCCCGACGAATCCTCCGATTTATTCGCCCAAGCGGATTCCGCCGCCGCGCAAGGCGCGCGCCGCCCCAACATTTCGCCGGAATTCATAAAGGATTTTTCCGCGCGGCTGAAGCTGGACTTTGTGCCCGACGGCAAAGGCGACCTCAAAACCACTTTCGGGCCGGAGGATATTTTCCACTACGCCTACGCGGTGTTTTATTCGCCCGGCTACCGCCGCCGCTACGCCGAATTCCTCAAAACCGATTTCCCCAAACTGCCGCTGACCTCCGACGTTAAATTGTTCCGCAAACTATGCGCCTTCGGTTCGGAACTTGCCGCGCTGCACCTGCTGGAAACCCAGCCAACCCCGCAAACCCGCTACCCCGTCGCCGGAAACGACACGGTGGAAAAAGTAATATACACCGCCCCGCAAGGCAAAGTTCCGGGCCGGGTGTGGCTCAACGCGACCCAATATTTCGACAATGTGCCGCCGGAGGTATGGAACTATCAAATCGGCGGCTATCAGGTCTGCCAGAAATGGCTGAAAGACCGCAAATCCCGCAAACTCTCCTACGAAGACCTGACCCACTACCGCGCCATAACCGCCGCCCTGTCCCGCACCATAGAGTTGCAGGCGGAAATAGACAAATCCATCCCAAAATGGCCGATACAATAACGAACACTTTATTGGCGTATCTTGCGGGGATACTCACCGCAGCGGGTGGCGCATATTTTGGAAATAAATATACAGACCAAAGACGTACGCAAGAAAACAAAGCGGAGGCGGATAATAAGTTTCGCCAAATCGCTGCGATGATGCCAAAGTTGATAAAAGAAATGCAGAGTGATTTGTGTAACCCCGAGCTCACGATGGTCCGCACTTTTTTTGTTTTGTCCAATCCTCGAGTCTCTTTCTGTTCTGACGGACGATACTTGTTTTATTACCAGGACAAACACGCAGATTTGCTAAACAGCTTGGAATTGCTCGAATCCCACGGCTATATAATAGACCGAACCAAAACCAATACTCCAAAGTATCTGATGACGGAAGAATTTGTAGAGTATGTGCTAAAATTTGATATTGCCCCCGCAGATTGGCGGAGAAATTGAAGCTACTTTCGCGGAATTTGCGGAGCTAACTATTGTAAAATCAACTTATGACAGTGTTTCTAACCGATGCGGAGATAGGCCGTTTCATAAAAGAGCCAAAGACGCTCTCTGCCGATATTTTCGATATTGGCAAAATGAAACTACGTGGCAAGACTCGCTATCGGGAGATGGATATTGCACGTTCCGATGGAAGTAAATTTGTAATTCGATTGCGGTGCGCGAGTCTTGACATAACTAATTTTTCAGTTATGCTATCTTATGTGCCGTCCCAGTCGAACGAGGTGAAGTGCACCCCTATCATTGGACAGTAAGTTAGATAGAGGCCGGCAAGTTTGTTTGTGTCCAGCTTTGCCGCGTTTGTGCCTGCGGCAGTATTCCCAGAGGTAAAACTTATAAGATGTAATGGCTGGCAACCGGCGCATACGAATGTACTTGAGCGACAAACTTTCAGCGGATTTCATATTCATTACGCCACGGAACGTTATCAATCGGCGGGATTGCGTGCGGAAAAATATGCGGAACTTACGGATAGATACGATTCATTGTCGGGAGCTATAGAGTGTTTGTTGCATATATGCAACATAGCCCAAAGGGACGACGATAACAACCCACGATTGCCGTTCGGGGGGTAACGATGAATAAAGACGAAATTGAGAAACTTCTCAGGGATAGGACAGGGGCTTCCGTTCAGTTAATGCAGAGAGGCCTTAATAGGTATCACGTGGTTACGCCGTTTCAGTTTGACGACGGCGACCATTTGCGGGTGATTTTGTCGAAAAAAAATGATAAGTGGCGTTTTTCCGATGAGGGCGATACATATTTGCATTTGAGCTACGATATTTCGCCAAAGGATTTGGAAAGAGGCACCAGAGCTAAGGTTATATCCGCTGTTGTCGCAACGTATGGCATGCAGGATAACGAGGGAGAATTGATATTGGAAACTTCCGAAGAAAGTATCGGCGATGCATTGTTCTCTTTTTTGCAGGGGCTAACCAGAATTACGGATGTCTCTTTTCTGTCGCGGGAGATGGTGCGCTCAACTTTCATGGAGGATTTCAAACGATATATTGCGGAAAAAATCCCGGCGCAACGGGTGAAATTCGGCTATAACTTTCCGGACAGGGACCCGAAAGGCAACTACAAAATTGATTGCTACGTCAACGGTATGGCAAAACCGCTTTTCATCTATGGCATAAATAATACGGAAAAATGCAAGGACGTGCAGATAAATTTGCTTACTTTTGAAAGGTGGGACCTGTCTTTTCATTCGGTTGGGATATTTGAAAACCAAGTAGATATAGAACGTCGTACCCTAGCGAAGTTCAGCGATGTGGTGGAAAGGCAATTTTCATCGCTATCCGAAACCGAAACGCGCAGTCGCATAGATAAATATCTGGCTGAAGCAATAAAATAAAAATCCCGTGAAATTATACAGCAAACCTGCTATACTATAGCGTTGAGTTCGGGAATGGTATTGCTGTTTATGAAAAAGTTTATTTTCGCTTTGATGATTGGCGCGCTCGCGGCGGCGGGGTATGCGGTTTACCCGTCGGTGCTGCGCGCGGCGTTCAGCGTGTCCGGCGAGGTGAATCTGGCCGGGCGGCTGGCAAAGCGCGTCGGCGCGCCCAACACCGTCTGTTACGTTGTGGCCCGCAACGCGGGCGACGTGCCCGTGGCCATCAAGCGTTACGTCAACCCCTCTTTTCCGCTGAAGTTCAATATCACCGCCAAAGACATGCTGCTGGCTGATTCCTGGAGCGGCCCGCTGCGCCTCGAGGCGCAGGTCAACAACCGCGGGCAGGTGGGCCAGTTGCAGGCCGGAGACATGTTCGCCGGAAAGAGCAAGTCCGTGCGGTTTTACGCCGCCAACGTTTCCCTGACGGTGGACAAGATGCTCGGCCTGCCCACGCTGATGGCGGGCGCCGGGCCGGACAAGGGAAATTACATGTTCACAATGTCCGCGCGCTGAATTTTTTGCAGGATGAAAAACAAAACCCGCCGTCAGGCGGGTTTTTTGTTTGGCGCGCATAATCCCGAATTGTGCAATAGAGTAGCGGGATTCGAGGGCGGCTGGCGGGACATTTCTGTGTAAAATTTGGAGCGAATAGCTACGGCTATTCGCTCCAAATTTTACTTCGAACTGTCCTCGCCATCCACCCTCTCGGTCCTCGCTATCTATTGCACAATCCGGGATAATTTTACCGCAGCGAAACTTCCTTGCTGTAGCCTGTGTTTTCCAGCGAGTCCGCCGCGGCGGCGCGGATGAAATAAGTGTCCAGGCTCGGCAACTGGCTGCGGGGCATGGTGAAAGCATACGGCGGCTGGAACAGGTAGGGGGTTATGCGCTGCCAGTCGAACCTGTCATATGAGATTTCCAGCCAGACGGCGCGCACGTCGCGGCCCTCCGCCGCCGCCGAGAACATGATATTCTGCGGGTCCTGGGCCAGGACCAGCGGTTTCACCGTTATTTTCGCGTCGTTGGGCGGGATAAGTTTTATGACCATCGCCGGGGCGAGCCCGTTCACCGGCGTTCCCGGCGAAGCCCCCGCGTCGCGCGGCGGCGTGCCTTTGAACGAGCCGTTCACCCAGGCCGAATCCTCGACGTGCTTTGCCTCCGCCCCCGCTATTACCGGCGAGTTGGACACCTCGGAAAAAAGCTCGGAGTCGGACCAGAGGGCGAGGTAGTTGGGCTTGTCGGCTGATACCGCGCTTGCCGGCACTTCCGCCCAGAACCATTGCGCGCCGCCGGTCCCCGCCACGGTTTCGCCGGGCAGGGCCTCGCGCGGGATGTCCTTGCTCTCGACGAGAAAAAAGCTCTGCTGCGACGAGAAGGCCGGCGCCTGCGAAATGCCGATGAACATTTTTCCCTCGATGGGCACCTTTATCCAGGGCTTGTCGGCCTGCGGGATGCTTTTTGCGCGGCCCAGCTTCGCGCCGATGAACGCGCGGGCGTATACCCCCGCCGGGGCGGGCGGCAGCTTCACCGTCCAGCAGTTGTTGTAGCCGGCGTACCAGTTGCCGTCCCAGCCGCCGTTGGCGTACATGTAGTACTTGTTCAGGTCCGGCACGAGCGAGATGTAGACGGGCAGGTCCCGCAGCCGCGGCTGCGCCGGGTCGGAGGACGCCGCCGGCGGCTGCGCCGGCGACACCGAGGCGGCGAGGAATAAAACAGCGGCGGCGATTATCCCGTTTTTCATCGTCCCGTCCCGCCGGAAAGCCTGTCGAAAATAGCGTCGAACTCTTCGAAGGAATGATAGCGTATTATAACCGACCCGCCCATGGAGCGCGCGCTGGGGCGGATTTCCACTTGTGCGGCGAGCGCGCGGCGCAGGCGCTCCTCGGCATCCAGCACGTTGACGCTTTTTGCGGCGAGGCGCCGCGCCCTTTTCGGCGGGGAACCGGCGGTTCCGGCGGCCTGGCGGCAGGCGTCCTCCGTGTCGCGCACGGTGAGCTTGCTTACTATAACGTCGTGGAACATGCGGCGGCGGGCGGCCTTGTCGGGCACTGTCAGCAGCGCGCGGGCGTGGCCTTCGGTTATTCTCGCGGTTTCCAGCGCCGCGAGGACTTCAGCTTCCAATTCCAGCAGCCGCAGGCAGTTGGACACCGCCGAGCGGGATTTGCCGCAATAGCGCGCCAGTTCCGACTGCGCGACGCCGAACTTTTCCACCAGCTCCTGAAAAGCGCGCGCGGTGTCCACGGGGTTCAAATCCTCGCGCTGGATGTTTTCGATAAGCGCGACGGCGAGCATATTCTCGTCGGAGGGACGGGGGCGGACTATGGCGTCTATCTCCTCAAATCCGGCGAGGCGGGTTGCGCGCAGCCGCCGCTCGCCGGCCACCAGCTCGTATTCGTCCGCGGCGGCGTCGTAGACGACGGAAATGGGTTGCGCCAGCCCGTGCTGCTTTATGGACTGCGCCAGTTCCAGCAGCGATTCGTCGCTGAAATTTTTGCGCGGCTGGTGGCGGTTCGGTTTTACTTTGGAAATGGGCACCTTGCGCACGGTATCGTGTCCGCCGGCGGAGGCCGCGCCGTGTTGCGTCTGCTGCTTGAAAAGAGCGTCGAGTCCTTTGCCTAAAGCTTGTCTCATAATATCCCCTTGTTATCCCCCGAAATCGAAATCCTCGTCTTCGCCGCCGATATAGGATTTTAACCCCTCGAACTGTTTGGGATTGGCTCCCCGACGGACCAGAAACTCCATGGCCAGCTCGAAATACGCCTGCGCGCCGCGCGAGGCGGGGTCGTAGGCGAAAATGGTCTGGCCGAAACTGGGCGCCTCGGCGAGGCGCACGTTGCGCGGTACCGGCGTTTTATAGATTCTCGCGCCGTAGTATTTCGCCACCTCTTCCCGTACCTGATTGGAAAGATTGATGCGCGAATCGTACATCGTGAGAATGCCGCCGTCCACCGTCAGAGCCGGGTTGATGAAAGACTTTATTTTCGAGACGGTTTCGGTGAAATAGGCGAGTCCTTCCATGGCGTAATATTCGCATTGTATCGGCGTGATAACGCTGTCCGACGCGGCCAGCGCGTTGACGGTAAGCAGGCCCAGCGACGGCGGGCAATCTATAAAGATGAATTTGTACATCTCGTCAAGCGGCGCGAGCGCGTTTTTCAGCACCATTTCCCGTCCGTCGAGGCCGACAAGCTCCACTTCGGCGCCCGCGAGGTCATGGCTGGCGGGGAGGACATCAAGCCACTCATTTGCCGTCTGCTTCACCGCCTCGTGCGCGCGGGCTCTGCCGGAAAGCAAATCGTAGACATTCTTGTCGCCTTCCCCAAGCGAGACGCCGAGGCCGGAGGTCGCGTTGCTCTGCGGGTCAATATCCACTACGAGAACTTCCTGGTCCAGGCAGGCCAGCGCCCAGGCGAGATTTATCGCCGTGGTGGTTTTGCCGACGCCGCCCTTCTGATTGGCCAGAGAAATTATTTCAGCCATTTAGCACCGTCCATAACAATCGCATTTGTTTTCACGTGAAAACTCGAAAAACCCCGTTAAAACCCGCTGCCGGATGTTTCACGTGAAAACAATCTTAACAAAAACACCATCAAAGGTTCAAGTGATGAATGTGCGTCAAAATAAGGAAGGCTTGTTTTCACGTGAAAACAAGCCTTCCTTTAAAACAATGGTTGTGTGCCGGTTATCAGGCGGAGCGTTTTACAATCAGCTTCAAACCATCTCGTTTTACAACAACGACGTCGTTGCCGGCTTTTACCGCACCGTCGGCGGAGACGGCTTCCCATAGTTCGCCGGAGACAATAACGGTTCCTTTGGGGTTAAGGTCGCTCTTTGCGATGCCTTTTGTTCCTGCTAACGCCTCTTCACCGGTCGCAACCTTCCTGAGCTGCGCCCGTATGACAAGCCAGCCCGTGAATGCAACTATAAGCAGCAGTCCCGCTATTGTTGATGCAAGTACGGACATAGAGACAGACACCCCCATTGACGGCGTTCCTTTGAAAAGCATTACCGAACCCAAAGCTATGGAGGTAACTCCGCCAACCGCGAGCAATCCGTAGCTGGTTATGTGAATTTCCACTATAAAGAGCAAAATGCCGAGTAATATCAGCAATACCCCCGCGAAATTGGCGGATAGCGTATGAAACGCATAGAATCCTGTTATGAGCGACATCGCGCCCACAACGCCGGGCAATATAAGGCCGGGATTGTACAATTCGATAAGCAACCCCGCCGCGCCCAGGCTCATCAGAATCATTGCCACGTTCGGGTCGCTTATCGTGGCGAGGAATTTCTGGCGGGGGGTGGAGTTGAAATTAACCAAAGTATCGCCTTTGGTGGAAAGCTTGCCCATTTCGGGTATTTCTCGTCCGTCAAGTTTGGCGAGCAAATCATTCATGTCCGCGGCTATAAAATCGGCCACATTCAGCTTTACCGCCTCTTCAGCCGGAATGGAGTCGCTTTTTGTGACCGCTTTTATGGCCCAGTCCACATTGCGCTTGCGCTGCTGGCTGATTGATTTCAGATAGGCTGAGGCATCATTGAGCATCTTGGCTTCCATCGGGTCCGCGGTTTTTTTCGAGTCTTTATCGCCGCCTATTCCCGGCAAACCGCCCAATACGACAGGATGCGCCGCGCCTATATTCGTTCCCGGCGCCATAGCCAGCACATGCGCCGACATTCCGATAAAAACCCCCGCAGAGGCCGCTCTCGCGCCGGGAGGGGAAACATATACGATAACCGGCACTTTCGAGGCCATTATATCCTTTATTATGTCGCGCATTGCAAGGTCAAGCCCGCCCGGAGTGTCCAACCGGATTATCAACCCGTCATATTCCCCTGAATTGGCTTTGGTGATGGCTTGTCCCAGATATTCACCCGCGACAGGGCTTATAATGCCGGAAAATGTGGCGACAAGCATTTTGTTGCGGTTTGTATTGGCGCAATGAGCTGCGGTCGGGCCCAATGCGGCGCAAAGAATCCCCGCAATCAGGATTTTCATCAGTTTTGACATGTTACACCCCCAATGCTTCTATTTCACGCTGTTTATGCGCGAAGGCGGCCAGTAGATGAACCAGGCTCTGCCTTTGACGTTTTCTTCCGGCACGGGTCCCCAAAAGCGGGAATCGCAGGAATGGTCGCGGTTATCGCCCATCGCGAAGTACGAACCTTGCGGCACAGTGACGGGGCCGAAATTGTCGCGTATGCCCTCGCCAAAGGTGCGTCCCAAATCTCGCTCCGCCCAGCGCTTCTGGTACTCCGCAGCGTCTTTTATCTTCGGGCCGGGCAGTCTGGCGATATCGGTATACTGCGCGTAGGTCTCATTGGAAAGTTGCGACCCGTTCACGGACACCTTGCCGTCCTTGAGCGCGATAACGTCGCCGGGAAGGCCGATGACGCGCTTTATGAAATCCCTGCCGTACTGGCTGCCGCCGCATTGCATATCGTCGGCGGATTCGCTGGGGAAGCGGAACACTATCACATCGCCGCGCTGAATTTTTTTGAACTCCGCCGCGCGCTTTTTCACGAACGGCGCGCGTATCCCGTAGACGATTTTATTGATGAAAAGATGGTCGCCCTCGAGCAGCGTCACGCGCATCGAGCCCGACGGTATCCTGAACGCCTGAAAAAGAAAAAACATCACCACCGAGGCCAGCAGCATCGCCGACGAGATGGTTTCCGCCCATTCCAGGTCGCCTTTGAGCGCGGCCGCGCGCGCGGCTTCCGGTTTTTTCAGCGCGCTGAAAAAATTCCAGCCCAGCGCGCCGGCGACGGCGGCTATCCAGAGCGCGGCCTGCCCGGCGGGCGTGGAATAGGGCGCGCCGGAAGTGCCGCGGCTTTCCATGCTGACGGCCAGCAGCAGCATGATGATGAACGCGGCCAGCCCGCCGAAAACCGCGTGAAAAGCCGCCGCCGCTTTGGGTTTTTTGAGACGGGGATGATTGATTGTTTCGCGCAGCGCGTACCAGTATGCTCCCGTTGCCAGCCCGATGAGGAAAAGTTTCTGCTCCATACGGCTCCTTAAAAAAAGTTGAACGGTTTTACGCCTGTACCACCGCATACGGAAAAAACACCGCGCCGGTTTCAAAACCGCTTGCTGCAATATGAAATTATACTAAGTTCTTGCGGCGGTGGCGGCGGAATTGCCGGCGGAACCGCGCGGCGGGGCGCGGAATTTTTTCATCGCCGCCCGCGCGGCTGGCGCCACTGCGCTGTAGAACGGCGCCGTTATCAGCGCGGATTGCAGCATGTCCGAACGCAGCCGCGCGGAGTTGAGAGTGGCCAGGCACAAGTGATACTGCTCGGTCACGGCGGACAGGCCGCTGTGCGGGTCCGAGGTGCCGGCGGCGTTTTCCAGCACGTACACCGCCCAGTCGTAATCGCCGTGCAGCAACGCCAGCGTGACGCGGTCCGCCATGTGGCCGTAGACATCCGCCCCGCGCGACGCCAGCGCGTAGCCCGAGTTCGGGCGCAGCCCCGAGAAAATCCGGGATAAAATCCGGTGCAGCACGCAGGAATCCCACAGCTGCGCGCGGGCATGCAGCAGCTCCGGCGCGGCGGAATAGATATGCGCCAGCGCGCGCCACTTGTCGTCGCTGCGGGTGATGGCGTCCAGCCGCGCGTAAACCTCGTCCATCTGCGCCGCCGGATAATCCGAAACGGCGATGCGCCTGTACTGGGCCTCCGTATCGGCGCTGAGAGCGGCGATTTTGCCTCCCGCGGCGGCGTAGGCGGCGGCCTCCTCAGCCGTCCAGCCGAATCTGGCGGAAGCGGCGGCAGCGATGGCCGACCTGGTCTTCTCAATGCCGTCGAGCCGTCCGGCGCAGTAAGCTTTGGCGAGCGCGGAACGCAACTGCGCGCGCAACGCGGTCAGCGCGGCGGCTTCCTGCGGCTGCAGCCTGTTTCTTCCCAGGAACCGTGAGAGATATATGTCGAAATCGCTGAGTTTCGCTCCGGCGGCGGCCAGCAGCGCCGCGCGCTGGCCAAATCGCGCGTTCACGCTGTGCTCCACCGTGGCGCCTTCTATGACGGCGGATAACGCTTTTTCCAGCGCGGCCTTGTCCTCCAGCAGCCTTCTGGCGCCGCCGCTCGTTCCCGAAAGCCGGGCGGCCTCGGCGGCGCGGTCGCGCCGCAGGTCGGCGCGCATGGCCGAAAGCCAGGCGGAGTCGCGGCGCTCCTCGCTGTCGAGGTTTTTGATGTCTAGTTTCCAGCTCAACGGCGCCGGCTGGCTGGCGGAGTCGCGGCCCGTCCGCACGGCGGCGCGCGGCAGCACCGGCGCGGAGGTGTCGTTCGAGGCCTGCTTGCCGTCAAAAAGCTGCCGCGGCGCGAGCGCGAGCTGCTCGTCGGAAAAACCGGGGTTGCGCGCGTCCCTGCGCAGTTTGTCCGCCAAATCCACCAGATGTTTGCTCAGCCAGAAGCGCATCTTTTTCATGTTGTACGCTTTTTCCGCGCCGCCGGCAGGCTCGGTGGAATAGATGTGGAGTTTTGCCGCCTCCCGGGGATGGCTGCGTATCCACAGGATGAGTTTCGTCCGCAGGGTGGCCCTGTCGTCGCCGTGGCTGACGGGTATGTATTTACCGTAAAGTCCCGATTCCAGCATCGCGTCGGCCAGTTTGCCGGCGAACATCATATCGGTAGTAAGCCGGCTTTCGTAATTGTCCAGCGCGGCGGGCGTGGCTTGGGGCGGCTCGGTTTCCTGCGCGTTTGCCGCGCGCGCGGACAAAGCAAAAAAAGCCGCAGCCAGCAAAGCGGGTAGTAATCGCATATATCAAAACTACAGACATTTGGAAGAGTTGTCAAATCCCCGCGCAAAGTCAATTACTTTGTGCCCAATAGAATCGTATAATGCATAAGTGTATCCGGCAGGGGGACGAGGACTATGAACTCAAGACACGTTGAAGTGCTTCTGGGCGCGGAGACCGACGGGCAGGAAATCCGCATAAGAAACGCCCGTGTGGAGGACGCCCGCAGAATCCAGGTGCTTTATTCCGAGATTTACGGCCCCACCTATCCCATCCCCGTCATCTCCGACAGGGAAAAGATGAAAAAGGCGCTCGCCAGCGACGAGTATTTCTGGCTTGTGGGCGAGCATAACGGCAGAATCATCGGCAGTCTCATCTACCAGCTTGACAAGAAAAACCGGCTCGCCAAGGCACTGGGCGCGGTGGTTTCCCGCGATTACAGGAAACACAATCTCGCCAACACGCTCATGCGCATCATCCTCGATAAAATCACCGGCGAAGAGCAGCTCGTGGACGCGGTTTACGCCACGACCCGCACCATCACCACCGCACCGCAGCAGATGACGGAGAATCTCGGTTTCGCGGCGCTGGGCATATTTCCCAACGCGCACCGGGTTTACGAGCACGAAACCCACTGCCTTACCGGCTATTACGTCCCCGCCGCCTGGAAAAAGCGCCGCAAGCCCGTCAGCCTGGTCAAGGAGGCGGAGCCTTTCTACCGTCTGGCGCGCAAAGAGCTTGAAGAACGGTCTCTTGCGCTGGGCGAGCCTAAAATCTACGGCGAGGAGTATTGCGCCAGCGCCGCGCGGCAGGAGACGCTGATTCCCTTTGAAGTCATCAGCGCGCCGCAGTTCGTCAGGCGGCGCTTTCACGAGGGGCCCAACACCGGCGTGTTCGCGAATTCCTACATGCCGTTTCACGAGCCAAACCTCCTGCTCATCTCGCACGACCAGAAAAGCGAGATTTACGTCCATTTGAGCGAGAAGGACCGGTACACCGCCATCCTCGGCGGCAGGTCGGAGGAGAAGAGTCTTTCGCTGCTGCTAAACAGCGCCGCAAAGACGCTGCGCGATTTCAACGTCAGCTATATCGAGTTGCTGGTGGACGCCTATTCCCCCGAGCTGCAATGGCAGGCGGTGAACGCGCGGTTTCTGCCCAGCGCGTATTTCCCGGCGGCGCGCCTCGTCGGCGCCAAACGCTGGGATTACATGATTTTTTCCCGCTCGTTTGAAATGCTGGATTTCCGCAACGTCACGCTGATGCACACCTACCGCGAATACCTCAAGGAATACCTCAAGGTGTGGGACGCGCTTTACGTCCAGGGCGCGCTGCCGGGGCCGGGGAAGAAATGACCGCGCGCAGCCTGTCTTCGCCGATAGCGGAGCCGCTTGCGGACAAAAGCGCGATGGCGCGCCTGCTGGAAATTCCGGCGTTCGCCTATTCGCCGGAGAGCGAACGGCTTTTTCTTGAGGCTCTGAGGGAATCCGCCGCCATACACTGCCGCCGCAGCCCGCATTTCGGCGGGCTCTGGAAAAACGCCGGTTTCACGCCGGAGGATTTGCGCGGGGCCGGCGACATAGCGCGTATGCCGTTCATTTTCGTGTCGGCGTTCAAAGAGCGGGAGCTGTCGAGCATCACAAAAAAAGAGCTTGCGCTGGAGCTCACTTCCAGCGGCACGTCGGGCCAGAAAAGCCGGATGCTGCTCGACGAAGGTTCGCTGCTGCGCGTGCGGCGCATGGCGTGGCAGGTGTTCGCCGCGCTCGGCATTGCCGACAGGACCGTCGCGGCGGATTACCTCTGTTTCACCTACGACCCGAAGGCGGCGAAAAACCTCGGCACCGCCTTCACCGACGAGCTTTTGACCGGCCTCACCAAAACCGGCGAGACGTTTTACGCGCTGCGCTGGAGCCGGGAGAAAAACTCGTTTTATTTCGACATGGACGGCGCGCTGTCCGCGCTGGAGCGTTTTGAAAAACGCGGACGCCAGGCGCGCCTCGTCGGTTTTCCGGCGCACGCGCTCGCGCTCTGCGAGGCTTTCAAAAAAAGCAGGGGGCGCTGCGCCAGACTCAACCCGTCAAGCTGGGTGCTGACCGGCGGCGGCTGGAAAGACCAGCAGGACCGCGCGCTCGACAAGGGAAAAATGCGCAGGCTGCTGGCAGGCCGCCTCGGGCTGAAAACGGAGCGCGTGCGCGATATGTTCGGCATGGTCGAGCACGGCGTACCCTATATGGACTGCCCGCTCGGCAAATTCCATGTGCCGGTTTACGGCAAAATAATAGTCCGCCACCCCGCGGCTTTGGAACCGTTGCCGTACGGCGAGACGGGGCTTTTGCAATTTATCACGCCGTACCTTTCCAGCTACCCCTCCATTTCGTTATTGTCCGGCGATTTCGGCTGGCTGGAGGAAAAATGCTCCTGCGGCCTCGCCGGCCCGGTGCTGCATATCGCGGGGCGGGGCGGCGTCAAAAAACTCAAGGGCTGCGCCATCTCGGCGTCCACTTTACTATGAACACGGCCAACGCGTATATTTTCGGAAACAGCATAACCAGAAAAACCCCGTGGACGGCGGCGGAGCTTGAGGCGCTGGGCGCCGAGGCTCAAAAGCGCGCCGCGCCGATGCGCGCCGCTTCGTTCGAATACATAGCGGACGTTTTGCATAAGACAGGCCGCCTCTATGCCGACAAAAATGGCAAATGGCGCAGGCAGGCGTTTGACCACGTGGCCGCCGCGTCGGGCTTTTCCAAAGAGACAATCAACGCCTCGCTTGACGTGATTCCCCATATTCTCGACCGCGCCGAAACCGCCAAACGCGCCCGCCTCGAGCTGGGCGGCCAGCCCTGCGCGATGGACGCGTGCGTCGCGCGCGAGGGCTACGACGGGTTTGTCACCGCCGCGCCGCGCGGCGTAGCGCTGCATGTCGGCGCGGGGAATGTTTTCCTCGGGATACTGGACTCGATGGTAATCGGGATGCTCACGCGCAACGTAAATATCGTCAAGACAGCCAGCGGCGGCGCGGTGTCCGCCGTGGCTTTCGCCGGGGCGCTCAAAAGCTGCGACGAAAAAGGGATTTTGAGTTCCTCGCTGTGCGTCCTGAGCTGGCCCGGCGGTTCGGCGGAGCTTGAAGAGGCGCTGGTTCAGAAGGTGAACGCAATCCTCGTCTGGGGCGGCGAGGAAGCGGTGCGCGGCTGGCGCAAAATCGCCCCGGCCCCCGTGCATGTCACCGGTTTCGGCCCGAAGATGAGCGTGGCGGTGGCGCTGCCCTCCGCTTTCGAGGCGCAGGGCCTGGAAGCCGTCGCCGCGAAAGTGGCGCGGGACGCGAGCCTGTGGGAGCAGTCGGCCTGCGCCTCGCCGCACGACGTGTACGTCGTCTCGCCGGAATTGCGCAAAAAAGACCCGCTGGCGCGCGGGTTTGTGTCCGCGCTGGCGGCGGCTTTCAAAAAAATGCAGTCCGAACTGCCGCAGGGGAGGCTTTCTGCCGACGAACAGGTGGAAATAACAAAAGCGCGCGAGCTCGCCAAAGTTGATATGGCGGTGGGCGCCGCCGCGCTTGAAAGCGCGTTCCCTGAAACCCACTGGACGGTGATTTCGGAGAAAAAAACCGATTTCGCCGTTTCAGCGCTCAACCGCACGCTTTACGTCAAATGCGTTTCCTCGCTCGACGAGGTGGCCGCCGCAATCGCGCCGTACAGCGGCTATATCCAGACCGTCGGCGTGGCGGGCACGCTCGCCGAGCGGATGGACATCGCGCGCAGGTTCGCGCCCTATGGAATTGCGCGCGTCACCGAAGCCGGCAAAATGCTGGAGGGCCCCGCCGGCTCGCCGCATGACGGAATTTTCCCCATGCAGGAGCTGGTGCGCTTCATCGGCGTGGAGGGAAAGGGCGCGGTGACGGACAGTCTGTCGGAACTGGTGGCGTTCGCGCGCAAAAAGAGCCCGTTCTACAAAAAACATTTCGCGGACGTGGGGCGCATCCTTTCGATTGACGGATTCCGCAAACTGCCGTTTCTTGTCAAGGAAGATATCCTCGCCAACACTCCGCCGGACAGCGGTGCCATGTTCACCGGCCCCATCACCGCGGGCGTTTATTTCGCCAGCGGCGGCTCGACCGGCAGCCCGAAATATATTTTTTACAACGGGCGCGAGTATGACCGTGTAAGCCGCACGCTTTCGCTTTGCTTTATCAACGCCGGACTGGGCGGCGGCGACCGCGCCGCCAACCTGTTCGTTTCCGGCAACCTCTGGTCAAGCTGGCTCACCGTCGAAAAAGCGCTGGCGATGACGCCCGCCGTCTCCGTTCCCGTAGGCAGTTCGCTGCCGCTGGAGACCATCCTCGGCTATCTGGACGCGTTTAAGGTAACTGCGATTATCGGACTGCCGTCTTTCCTGCTCAAACTCGCGCAGCGCTGCGAGACCGAAAAGGGAAAGTGGAATTTCCCGCTCAGATACATCTTCTACGGCGGCGAATACGTCGGACCGGAGATGACGGCCTATTTCCAGAAGGTTTTCCCCGGCGTGCAGGTGCGCTCGGCGGGTTATGCGACGGTGGACGCGGGTGTGGTCGGCTACCAGTGCCCGCATTGCGAAGGCAGCGTGCATCACCTGTTCGAGACGGAGCAGCATCTTGAGATAATAGATTTTGAAACCGGGCGGGCGGTGGAGACGGCTAAAACCGTGTCCGCCGGCGGCGAGCACGCGCATGGTGTTGGCGAACTTGTCACCACCGTGCTGCGCAAGCGGCACATGCCGATAATACGCTTCCGCCTCGGCGATTTGGGCCGCTGGGTGGAGGGCCATTGCCTCTGCGGCAAGCCCGCGCGCCGGTTCGAGATACTGGGCCGTTGCGACGACAGGATTCACGCCGGCGGCGCGCATATCTTCGTCAACGACATTCACCGCGCCATAAGCGCGGTAAAAGAGCTGAGCTTCAATTTCCAATTGATTATTTCCAAAACCGGCCCGCATGACCACATCAAAATCCGCGTGGAATTGAAAGAAGCACAACCCGGCGGACAGTCGCAGCGCGAGCAAACCGCGCGCCGTTTCATGGACTCCATCCTCAAAAACTGCGAGGACCTGGCCTGGACGCTGGAACACAACTGGATGCCCGAGCCCGAAATAGAAATCCTGCCCCCCAACGCCATAGAGCGCATCTCCCGCACTGGCAAAATAAAAAAAGTAAAGGATTTGAGGAGTACAATACATGTTGGAAACTGAAATCAGGGCCAAACTGCCGGAGTTACAAGCATTACCAACGGAAACAGAATGGGTTGAATTTAAGCACAACAATGCCAACCCTCAACAAATTGGAGAATATATATCCGCATTGTCCAACTCCGCGTGCTTACACAGGAAAGAAAAAGCTTTTTTGTTATTTGGTTTTGACAATATCAGTCATAAAATTTTAGGAACCTTGTTTGCTCCACTTGCCACAAAGGGTAAAGGCAACGAAGATTTAGAGCCATGTCTGGCACGTTCTCTCAATCCGAGGATAGATTTTAAGATACACTCTTTTGAGCAAGAGGGTAAACAGATTGTAGTGTTCGTTATTGACCCCCCGCGTGAAAGACCAGTGGAATTTATTGGGGTTGCATATATAAGAGTGGGGGCCAATAAAACGAAACTGTCAGGTTTCCCCGAAAAAGAGCGAAAAATCTGGGAAAACACTGCACATAAAACATTTGAAGATGGTATTGCGTTGAGTAATGTAAGTGTGGAAGAAATTCTGCGATTACTTGATTGTGAAGGTTTTTTTAGTCTTTTGAATATTCCGAAACCAACCGATGCGGCGGGAATGGTAGATAAGCTGATATCCGAAAAAATTATTTTGAGGAAGCAGTCGCACTATTCTGTGACTAACTTGGGAGGAATGTTATTGGCAAAAGAACTCACAAATTTTGAGAGTTTGACGCGCAAGGCTATTCGTGTGATACAGTACAAGGGTAAAAACCGCTTGAACATTATTAAGGAGAGGGAATGGACTCGCGGATATGCTGTTGGTTTTCGGGAACTTATACAGTATATAAACGACCAATTGCCAACCAATGAAATCATAGAAAAAGCTCTTAGAAGAACCGTAAAAATGTATCCAGAGAAAGTGATACGTGAATTAGTTGCCAACGCCTTGATACATCAAGATTTTTCTGAAATTGGCACTGGTCCCATGGTCGAAATATTTGAAGACAGAATAGAAATCACTAATCCTGGGAAGCCCCTTGTAGAACCCCTGAGATTCATTGATCATCTTCCGAAATCTCGGAATGAAAAACTTGCGCGGCTTATGAGATTTCTGGGGATATGCGAAGAGTTGGGAACTGGTATCGACAACGTAATCAACGAAACGGAGAAGTATCAATTGCCAGCCCCTGATTTTATTCAAGAGAATAGCTACACGAAAGCAATAGTATATTCTTATCGCACTATGTCTCAGATGGATAGAAAAGACAAAATCAGGGCGGCATATCAACACTGTTGTTTAAAGCATGTTTTTAATGAAAAAATGACCAATCAATCATTGCGGGAGAGATTTAAAATCGAGCAGAGAAATTATGCGGTAGTATCAAGGATAATATCGGATACATTGAACGACAAACTGATAAAAGCGTTTGATCCAGAGAATAAATCCCGAAAACATGCCAAATATATTCCGATATGGTCATAACTCTTATGTGATGGTCATGTGATTTCATGGCAAATAAGTATGTATCCATATGGTGTGTTGTATAGAGAGAATTGGCAGGTATCCCTTATGTGATGGTTATGTGATAACGGACACTAATAGTCTTATACGACAAGTTTAACGTCGGAATTGGAGAACTGTGCGAAGCCGGTAGTGGGTTTAGGTGAGACAGTATGGTCAGATGGAAATTAAATCCGCAGTAGAGAATAAAACAGTCTTTATCGTCGGCTCTGAAAAGAACGCCGGGAAGACGACGTTTTTGAATTTCACGCTTGATTCGCTGCGCGGCGCGAAGAGGAAAACGCGGCTGGCGTTTATGTCCACCGGCGTGGACGGCGAGAAAGAGGATTTTGTTTTCGGCAACCCGAAGCCGCGCGTGGCGGCGAAAAAGGGGGAGCTTGTCGTCACCGCGCAGAGCGCGCTGGCTTCCACCGACGCGGGGTATGAACTGCTGGAGATTTTTCCCGCCAAAACCGTGCTCGGGCGCACCGTTTTAATCAAAATCGTGCGCGACGGAAACATCGAGATAATAGGGCCGCAGTCCAACGCGCATATTTCAGGCATCGTCTCCGCGCTGCGCGGCGGCTTCGGCGCGGAAACGATAATTGTTGACGGCGCGGCGAGCCGGTTCACGCAGGTGGCCAGCGCGGACGGGGCTGAATTCATTTATGTAACCCGCGTGGAAAAATGCCGCGCGCAAAGCGCGGCGGAAGCGCTCAGGCTGATTTACGAACTTTCGCGGGTCCCCGCCGGAAAAACTCCGCGCGGCAAAAATGTTTTCCGTATCGAAGGCGCGCTCACGGCGGATAAAATCCGGCTCATCCCGAAAGAAACGGAAACCGTTGCCGTGGAAGATTGCACCAAAGTTTTTCTGTCCCTCGCGCAATGGCGCAAATTCGCGGCGCGGTACAATCCCGTTTTCGATAAAAGTTTCCGGCTGCTTTTCGCCTCGGCGAATTTGTATGATATTGCCGCCGGAGAGTTCGCAAAACTGCTCGGCGCGGATTTTCCGCCGGACAAGCTTGTTTTCAACCCTTACGCGCTATGAAAGAAACGCTCGCTTTCGCCGAATTCGATTTTTTGCTTTCCCGCTGGGCCCCGCTCACGCCGTACGGTCGCGCGGAAAAGGACGCGCTTGAGTTTTTTCCCGACGCCAAATCGCTTGAGGCGGAATACGATTTGACGGAAGTGTTCCTGAAATTTATTTCCGAAAACGGCGCGAGGGCGGACAGGCTGGAATTTTATCTCCGCCGTATTCCGTTTATTGACCCCGCTGTTAAAACCGCCGACTGCGCGGATATTTTCGCCTGTAAAAAGTTTCTTTCCAACGTCCAATCCGTTTTCGCGCTGGCTCCGGCGGTTAAAACGCCTGGCGTAAAATGGAAATCCGCCGGACTGTTGAGAACTCTTTCAAAAGGCGGAGAGGGCGAGACTTTTTATCTTTCGTCGGCATACTCGCCCGCGCTGGTCCGCGCGCGCGAAAAGATACTGGAGCTGAATTCCGCGCTGGATAAAATCCGCGCCGCGAAACACAAGGAATTCGCCTCGCGCCATTCGCTTGATTTTTCGGCGCGGGAATTTCTGGTGATTGACGAAACGCGGGCGGGAAAACTCTACGGCAACCCCGATTTTTTTATCGAGCCTTACGATTCCTCTCATGTTACGGTAAAACCGGTTTACGGCCGCGCGTATCTGGCGTTGCGCGCCCGCCGCGACGAATTTGTGCGCGCCGAAAAAACGGAAGAGGCGAAAATATTGAAGGGACTTTCGCTCGCGATTGCCGCCGAGGTCGCGCATATCAGCGGATATTGCCGCCAAATCGCCCGGATTGACATCCTGCTGTCAAAAGCGCGGCTGGCGAAAGCGCTCAAGCTTTCCCGCCCGCAAATCGCAAACCACGGCGCGCCGATAAAAATAAAAAAAGGCCGCCTCCCGGCGCTTGAGCGCCGGCTTGAAGCGGAAAAGCTGCGCTACACCCCGCTTTCCTGCGCGCTGGACGCCCGCGTCGGCGTGATAACAGGCTCGAATATGGGCGGCAAGACAGTGGCGCTCAAAACCGTCGCGGGCCTCCAGCTTTGCGTGCAGTACGGGCTTTTTGTTCCGGCGGAAAGTTACGCCGCGCCGCTTTTCGACGCGGTGCATTACGTCGGGGCGGGCTGCTCGGAAAACGTAGAGGGCTTAAGCAGTTTCGGGCTGGAACTTTACAGCTTCATGCGGGCGTGGAAGGATGCCGGTAAAAATTGCCTCATACTGCTGGACGAATTCGCCCGCACCGCCAACTCGACGGAAGCGGCGGCGCTGCTGGGCGCGGTAATCGAATCGTTTTGCGCGCGCGGCGGTGTATACGCTTGTATTTCCACCCATTTCGCGGGACTGGCGCTGCCGAAATCCGCACAGCGCTATCGCATGAGAGGTTTCGACCTCGCGGCGTTCGGGAAAAGCGGCATCGGCGCGGAGGATTTGCGCGGCAGGCTGAAACTGATAAACAGATTCATGCGGTATGAACTGGTTCGCGACGGCGGCGGAGCCGGAATTTATGACGCGCTCAAAGTGGCGCGGCTGCTGGGTTTCGACGAGAAAATAACGGCGAAGGCGCAGTCCGCATTGGAGAACAAATGAAAAGCAAACTGGGACTTTCCGGCGCGAAAGTAGCCAAAGCGCGCAAACTGGCGGCCCGCATAACGGCCCCTGTGCAAAAATTTATAGACATGCACTCCACCGTCACGGTGGAGCGCGCGACGCTGCGCCTTATGGGCGCGGATATGACCACAACGGACGGCGCGCCCGTTCCCAACGCGGTCGTTGACTCGCTGCGCGAACATTTGTCCGGCGGAGTTTCGCGCTATTATATCAACGCGCTTTTGAAAACCGGCAAGGCCCCCGGAGGACTCAACGCCGAAATCGCAAAGGGCCTGGATATCTCGAAACTGGAACTGGCGGACTTCGGCGCGATAAAAAAGAAAGGCGCGGAACTGGTCGCCGCCTTCGACAAAAAAGTTTCCGCCAACGCGGCGCACCGCAACGCGCGGCTCAAGCAGTATCAGGCCAATATGCGCTCGCCGCTGCTTTACGTCATCGTGGCGACCGGCAATATTTATGAGGACGTAAAACAGGCGCAGGCCGCCGCTTTGCAGGGCGCGGACATCATCGCCGTCATACGCACCACCGCGCAAAGCCTGCTGGACTATGTTCCCTACGGCGCGACGACGGAGGGTTTCGGCGGCACTTACGCCACGCAGGAGAATTTCCGCATAATGCGCGCCGCGCTCGACGAGGTGGAATCGAAAACAAAGCGTTATATCCGGCTGGTCAACTACGCCTCAGGGCTGTGCATGCCGGAAATCGCGGCGATGGGAGCCATAGAGCGGCTTGACATGATGCTCAACGATTCCATGTACGGCATTTTGTTCCGCGACATAAACATGTACCGCACGTTCGCGGACCAGAATTTCTCGCGCATGATAAACGCCCGCGCCGAAATCATCATCAACACCGGCGAGGACAACTATCTGACCACCTCCGACGCCGTGGAGAAGGCGCACACCGTGCTGGCCTCGCAGCTTATCAACGAGCGGTTCGCGCTCAACGCCGGAATGCCGGAGCGTTTGATGGGCCTCGGCCACGCCTTCGAGATTAACCCGGATATCAAAAACGGCTTCCTTTTTGAACTGGCGCAGGCGCAGATGGCGCGCGAGATTTTTCCGGACCATCCGCTGAAATACATGCCGCCCACAAAATTCATGACGGGCGACATTTTCAAGGGCTACGCGATGAACGCGCTGTTCAACTTCGCCTCGAAGGCGACTGGGCAGAGCATACATCTTCTCGGAATGCTAACCGAGGCGATTCACACGCCGTATTTGCAGGACCGCTACCTCGCGCTCAAAAACGCGATTTATGTGATGGATAACATGGCGGATTTATCCGGCGAAATCGAATACAAAAAGAACGGCATCATCACGGGCCGCGCGCGGCAGGTACTCGACGAAACTCTGGAGTTCCTGGAAGAGGTCGCGGATGCGAGCCTGTTCGACGCCATCGAGAAAGGGATGTTCGCCGATATAAAGCGTCCCAAAAACGGCGGCAAGGGGTTTGACGGGGTTTTTGAAAAATCCCCCGACTACTGGAACCCGTTTGAAACATACCTGCGCAAGGAACTGGGCGTGAAGGAGGCGGTATGCAGATAAAGCCTTACGGCGATACCCTCAACGACGGCGCGGTGCAGCTTTCCTTCACGCTGCCGGTGAAATGCTCCGGCAAGGCGGCGGAAGCGGCGCGGCTGTATGTGCTAAAGCTGGGTTTCAGAACCTGCCAGATTGTGGAAGCCGCCCCGCTGTCCGACGAATTCACGTTTTTCGTCGCCTACGCCAAAACGGACGCCGCGCTGGATTACGGCAAGGTGGAATACACCGAGGCTGTCGGCGAGACGATGACGATGGACGAGGCGAACGAATTCATCCGCAAAACCATAAAGCGCAAGGTCGTGGTGGTGGGCGCGTGCACGGGCACGGACGCGCACACCGTCGGCATAGACGCCATCATGAACATGAAAGGCTACAACCACCACTTCGGCCTTGAGCGCTACCCGATGATTGACGCGCATAACCTCGGCGCGCAGGTGCCTAACGAAAAATTCATCGAGTTCGCGCGCAAGGCGAAGGCGGACGCGCTGCTGGTGTCGCAGGTGGTCACTCAGAAAGACGTGCATGTCCACAACCTCACGCACCTCATCGAACTGCTGGAGGCCGAGAAGCTGCGGGACAAATTCATAGTCATCGCCGGCGGGCCGCGGATGAGCAACAAGCTCGCCGTGGAACTGGGTTACGACGCCGGTTTCGGTTTCGGCACCTACGCCGACCACGTGGCGACGTTCATCGCGAAAAAGCTGGAAGAGAAACTCAAACGCTGAATTTGGTACAAGGCGGGCAACCATGCCGATTGAAGCGATAGGAATTGTGGGTTCGGGAACCGAGGCGGTAGCGCTGGCGCATACGCTGGCGCTGCGCGGCGCGCAAGTCCGGCTGTTCGATTTGTTCCGCGACAATCTGCGCGCCGCGTCTGCGCGCATAGAGTGGGCGCTGCGCCGGGAAAATAGGCCGGACCTCGCAAAGCTGATAGAGCCGGTGCAGGAGACCGCCAAGCTCGCCGGCGCGGACATGATTATCGAGGCCGAGATACTCCAGCCCGAGAACCGTGCCGCGTTCATCTCCAAAATCGCCCAGAAAGCCGGACCGGGCTGCGTCATCGCCGTCAAATGCGGGGTGGAGCCCGTGACGCCGCTTTTCGACGGGCTTGAGGCGCCGGAGCGGTTCATGGGCATTAATTTCCACCCGCCGCTCAAAAGCAACAGGCTGGCGGAGATTGTGCGCCCGTCCGCGGGCTCGGACGTGGCGCTGGAGGCCTGCGTCAAGCTCGCGCGCGATATAGGCAAAACGACCGTGCTGGCGCATGACAACCCCGGCGTCATCGTCGAGCGGCTGCGCCGCCCGTTTTTGCTTGCGGCGCTTTCGCTGCTGGAAAGCGGCAAGGGCCTCGTCCACCAGATTGACGACGCCGTCAAAACCGCCGGCGGGCTGCCCCAGGGGCCTTTCGAGATGGCCGATTATATCGGCATAGACCGCGATTTCCAGGCCGCGACAGCCATTTACAAGCTGCTCGGCAAGCCGGACCGGCTCAAGCCGTCGGCGGTGGAGGACCGGCTGGTGCAGTACGGACAGATGGGGCGGCGCACCACGGTGGGTTTTTACATTTACGACGAAGGCGCGATTTCCGGCGAAAACCCCGTGCTGCGCGACATGGTGTCGTATCTCGGCATAAGCCCGGCGGCGCCGGAGCGCATTTTCGCGAAAATAATGAGAAGCGTCGCCGACGAGGCCAGGCTGCTCGCCGCCGAGTGCATGGTGTCCGAGTTCGACATCGAAACCGCGGCGAAACTTGCGTTCGGCTGGCCCAAAGGCCCGCTCGCCTTCGCGCGCGAACTGGGCGACGCGGACGCGCAGCAAAACCGTCCGCTGGACCAATGGGGGGACGCGGTATGAAATTCCTTTCCGCAATTTTCATGGCGTTGCCGGCGGTTGTTTGCGCGGCTCCGGCCTTCGCTTCGGACTTTGCGTTTTTGCCGCGGAAAAAGCTTTTCGCGCCGTTCATCGCCGACCCGCAGTATCCGGTCTTCGCCGTGCGCTACTCCATGATAGCCGGCGGCGCAAACCGCGCGGAAATAAACATGGGCGACGAGTTCGCCCTTGTTTCCTCGCGGCTTTCAGGCGGCGCCACGGTCCAGTTCGGCATCATGGGCGGCGTGGCGGCGCGGTTCAATATCTCCGAAATAACCAACGATTTCGAGATTGCCGATTTCACGCTGGCGTTTCCCTTCGATTACAGCCTCGGCCCGTGGGCGCTGCGCGCCATGTACTGGCATACCAGTTCGCACATCGGCGACGATTTCATAAAGGGCGGCGCCATCGCGCCGCAGCTTTTGTCCAAGCACGTTACCGACGAGCTGCGTTTTTACGCTTCCTATAATCCCGCCGGTTTTCTGCGGGTGTACGCCGGCCCCGGCTATGCGTTCAACCTGATTCCATCAACCGGAGAGCGCTGGCGTTTGCACGGCGGAGCGGAGGCGCGCACAAGCGGCAGGCCCGTTTCGCTTTTCGCGGCGGCGGATTTGCAGTCGCTGCAGCGCAACGGCTGGAATCCGTCGTTTACGGCACGGACGGGCGTCCGGCGGGAAGGCCCAACCTCAGCCGCGTCGGTCTGGTGCGAGTTTTTCTCCGGCAGGCTGCCGTATCTGGGGTTCATGGCGGCGGCGGAAACCAAATGGTCCCTCGGTTTCGGTTTTGAGATGTGAAATCCCCGTTCACCGCGAAGGCCGCTGCCATAACCCTGGCGCTTGTCTCGCTGGCGCTGTATTATCCCTCGGTAAAAAGCGGTTTCGTCAACTGGGACGACCCGCAGTATGTCACGCAGAACGCAGCCGAGCTTTCCGCGCCGCTGTTTTCGGAGTTCAAAAAGCCGTCGCACGGGTATTACCACCCGCTGACGATACTGTCCTATAAGCTGGATTACCGCGCGGGCGGGCCCTCGCCGTCCGTTTACCATTACACGAACGTGCTGCTGCATGCCGCCAACACGGCGCTGCTGCTTATGCTGGCCGCCGCGCTGGGCGTTCCGCTTGAAGCCGCGTTTTTGGCCGCGCTGCTGTTTTGCGCGCATCCGCTGATGAGCGAACCCGTGTTGTGGATTTCCGGCAGGAAGGATTTGCTGCTCTGTTTTTTCGGGCTGGCCTCTCTGCTGCTTTACGCCGGAAGGAATGCCGGACGCGCAAATTTCGCGCTGGCCAATATCGCCGCCGCGCTGGCCATGCTGTCAAAACCCACCGCCGTAACCATTCCGCTTCTTTTCGTGCTGCTGGATTTTTATCGGGGGCGCAAATTGTCAGTTGAAATGTTTGTTGAAAAGCTGCCTTTGCTGACGGCGGGAGCGCTGGTGATTTTGTTGTCCGTGTCGGGAGCGAAACCGCTTTTGCCGCCGGACAGGCCGCCTTCGGGTTCATGGATGGGCGCCATGTCCGCCCTCAACAACATCTGGTTTTACTATGTGAAACTGGTCTGGCCCGCCGGACTTGCGGCGGAATATCCTTACGCGTTTGCATATGGCATGAAAAATCTGTTTTGGCAGCCTGCCGGCGCGATTGCGGTTTCAGTCCTGCTGGTTTATTCAGGCAAGGCGGGCGCGCTGGGCGCGGGATTTTTTTTGACAGCCGTTTTGCCGGTTATAGCCAGGCCGGATATGGCCGTGGCGGACCGTTACGCTTATTTCCCCGCGTGCGGCCTTTTCATAGCGGCCGGGCATTATATCGGATTGCTGTTGGTGCGTGCGGGCCGCTTGCGCAAAGCGGTTTTTGTTGGGCCGCTCGCGATAGCCGCTGTGCTGGCTGTTATCACCGCAGGCAGGCGCGCGGCGTGGGCGGACAATGTTTCCCTCTGGCGCGACGTTTATTCAAAATATCCCTGCGCCGACGACGCGGCGGCCAATTACAGCGGCGCGCTGCTGGAAGTCTCCGATTTCGCGGGAACGGCGAGCGTGCATGACGAAGCGCTGCGCTGCCGCGCGCCCCTGTCCGCCGGCGTACTGGACAAAATCCGCTACAACGCGGGGCTTGCAGCGGCGAAATCGGGAAATGCCGCCCGCGCGCGGGAGCTTTTCGGCGGCATCTCCTCCGGCTTTGCGGATTATCATCAGGCGCTCAACAACCTCGGCATCATCAGCGCGGCGGCGGGCGAACCGGCGCGCGCCCGCGCCTATTTTACGGCGGCGTTGAAACTCAGGCCTGATTATGAAACCGCAAAGCGCAACCTTGAACTGATTTCCGCGGCGAAACCCGCCAGGAAGCGGCGTGACCAGTAGCGTATTGAATGTTGGCTGATTTATAGCTACACTAGAGGTACTGAATGTCGAACGGCTATTCCCGGAGGTTCTCCTGATGAAACGGTTTATGTTTTCGCTTCTGGCGCTGGCTTGCGCCTGCGCGGCGTCCGCCTACGATTATGTGGCGCTGGACAAGCAGTACTCTTCGCTCTCTTTCAAAACACCCGTCGGAGCCGCTTTTTCCGGCGACAAGCTGGTGGTCGCGGATTCCGCTGTGGGCTCGGTGTTCCTGTTCGATTCCAAAGACTCCACCCCCAGAAAACTCGGCGCCAAAGGCAAGGGCGACAAAAGCTTTCAGGAGCCGGTGGCCGTGGCCGCGGGCAAAAACGGCAGGTTCTATGTGCTCGATTCCGGCGCGGGCCGCGTGGCCGTGCTCGACGAGGGAGGCAATTTTCTGTTCACGTTCGGTTCGCGCGGCTCCAGGCCGGGCCAGTTCTCCGGCCCGCAGGCCATAGCGGCGGGCTATGACGGCAGGATTTACGTCGCCGACACGGGCAACAGCCGCATACAGGTTTTCACGCCGGACGGCATACTCTCCCTCGTGGTGACGGAGGGCATCTCCTCGCCCACCGGCGTGGCGGTTGACTATTCCGATAATATCTATGTTTCCAACAAGGGCGCGCAGAACGTGGTGGTGCTGGGCCCGTCGGGGGAAAAATTCACGGAACTGCCCATAGCGGCCAAATCCATCTGCGTGGACGAATACGGCTATATTTACGCGCTCGACGCCTCGCGCGGCAAGGTGCGCGAATACAATCCCGCCGGCACGCTGACCGGCGAATTCGGCAGCGAGGGCCGCGGGCAGGGCCAGCTTTACAGGCCGTCTTACATAATATCCGGCGGCAACGGCCTCGTGCTGGTGGCGGACACCGGCAACAAGCGCGTTCTTTCTTTCCGCATCACGGTCAAGGACAAGGGCGTCCGCCTTCCGGCGGCGAGGATAACCAAGCTTTCCATTTCGGGGCCGGTGGCCAGCGCGGCGGTGTCCGCCTCGCAGTTCGCGCCCATGCGCGGCGGATTGGTGGCCGCGTTTTTATCGGAAACCAGGCAGCTCGTGCTGCTTGACGCCGCGGGCGCGGTGAAAACCACGCTTTCCTCAATGGACAAGAAGTTCCCGCTGCACATCAAGAAGGCGGGCGGCATGTCCTGGTCGGAGAAAGCCGGCCTCGTGGTTTCCGACAGCGATTCCGACACCGTGTATATCTTCTCCTCCACCGGCGGGCTCAAGGCCGTTCTCGGCGAGAAAAGCGGCATGTTCGGCGGTTCCTCGAAAGAAGGCCGTTTCGACGGACCCACCGGAGTCGAGACCACCGACAACGGCTCCATCTTCATAGCCGATTCCGGCAACGCCCGCATACAGCAGTTCAACGCGGACGGCATGTACATCAATTCCATAGGCCCCAGGCTCGACGGCGTGACGCTGTCCCAGCCGGTGGACGTGTACTGGACCGGCGCGGACCTGCTCATACTCGACCGCAAGCTTAAAAAAGTCATACAGGCCGACCCCGCCTCCGGCAGGGTGCTGTCGGCGTGGGGCGAGGCGGGCGAGTCTCCCGGCCAGTTTTCCGAGCCGGTCTCGGTGGCTTACGACGGGCGCAAGTTCGCCTATGTGCTTGACAAGGGCGACAGCCGTGTGAAAGTTTTCGACCTTGCCGGCAAATGGCAGGGCAGCTTTTTCGCCAAAGGCTCCGGCGTGGGCAATTTCGCCGGGCCGGAGGAGATGTACTTCACCGACAACAGCCTCTGGATTTCGGATTCCACGAGCCGCAGGCTCGACAAATACGCGATGAACATCCTCGTGGCGCCGCCGGCCATGCCGACGGGCACCGCCAAAGAGGACCGCGTGAAAATCGCCTGGCAGCCCTCCGACAAGGAGTGGGTTTCCAACTACACCGTCTACCGCTCTACGCTGCCTTCCGAAATCGGGGTGCAGGCGGGCGTGATATCCAAGACCGAATTCACGGAAACGCTCAAGGAAACCCCGGCCACGTATTATTACCGCGTGGCCTCGCGTTCCCTTACCGGCGAGCCGGGCCAGGCGTCCAACGCGCTCCGGCTGTTCGCGCCGGGGAGCCCCAACATTGCCAAGCTTGAGATAGGCAAGGTGGACCTCGGCTACATATTCTCCGCCAACTACAAGTATTACCTGCGCAACCCGGTGGGCAAGGTTACCATCGTCAACAACAGCGACACCAACTTCAAGAACGTCAAAGTCTCCTTCGCGCTCAAGGATTTCATGGATTACCCGTACGACACGGTGGTCCCCGAAATCGAAGCCAAGAGCAAGGTGAGCGTCCCGCTGATATGCACGCTTAACAACAGAATACTGGAGGTCAGCGAGGACACTCCGGTGCAGGCGCAACTGTCCGTCAGCTATTACGAGCAGGGCGACACCAGGACGCTCAGCATCAACCAGCCGGTAAAGGTGCTCTCGCGCTTCGCGATAATCTGGGACACCGCGGCCCGCCTGGCGAACTTCGTCACGCCCAAGGACCCGCCCGTGTTCGGCTTTGGCCGCGCCGCGCTGATGATGCGCCCCGAAGTGCCCGAAACCGTCAACCGCTACGCCGCCAGCGCTATTATGCTCTGGGACGCGGTGACCGAACTGGGCGTGAGCTACATGTCTGACCCTTCCAATCCGTATTCCAGGATAAAATCGGACGTGGAGCATCCGCTCGACAGCGTGCAGCCCGCGCGGGACACGCTCCGGCTGCGCAGCGGCAAATGCAGCGACATGACGGCGCTTTTCTCCTCCCTGTTCGAGAGCGCGGGGCTGCACACCGCCTTTATAGATTATCCCACGCATATCCAGATGATGTTCGACACCGGCGTCTCCGACCCCGGCCAGTTGGGACTGCCCGCCGACAGGGTGATATTGCACGACGGCACTTACTGGCTGCCGCTGGAGACGACGCTGGCCGGCTCAGCGGGATTCATGGAAGCCAACCGGCAGGCCGCGCTGGTGTACGCGCGCGCCGGCGCCGAGGCTAAAATAATAGACACGCACAAGGCCTGGGCCGATTACGAGCCCATGACGCTTCCCGAAACGAGCTGGACCGCGCCGCTGCCGGAAAAGGCGAAAGCCGCCGCCCGTTTCAACGACGACATGAAGGCGCTGGCCAAACTGCGCACCGATTACCTCAGGGGAATCTACGAGGCCGCGCTGTCCCGCGACGATAAGGATGCGGACGCGCTCAACGGCCTCGGCGTGCTGGCGGCGGAAAACGGCGATTATAACGACGCGCTGTCCCAGTTCAAAAAGATTCTGGCGGCGGACCCCGCCAATTCCGACGCGCTCAACAACATCGGCAATGTCTCGTATATGAAGGGCGACTACAAGAGCGCGGCGGAGCACTACGAAAAAGCCTCGGCGGCGGACCCGTCCGACGGCGGCATATTGCTCAACCGCGCGCGCGCCGCGCTCAAATCCGGCGACAGGGATGCCGCGCGCTCCTTCGCCTCGAAAGCGGCGGAGGCGGACCCGGACCTCGCGGGCGAGGCTCAGGCGATTTCCAGCGGGGAGTAACCCGCGCATTCTGTCAAGGAGAGGTGAAAGTTATGAAAAAAACCGCAATGATTCTCTCTGCGCTGCTGGCGGCGTCCTGCGCCTTCGCCGGAGACAGCAAGGATAACAAAAGCTGGCTGGAGACCACCCTCAAAGGCCTCAAAACGAAGGTGGCGGGCAAGTACCAGTCGTCGTCGGTGGGCGCGTCGTCGGTGGCCGCGGTGCGCGGCGCCGAGATGAAAAACGACGCCTCCAAGCCGTACTGGAAAGGCTCGCAGTCTTCAAAAGGCGACAAGAAGCTTAACGCGCAGCGCAAGGCTTTCGCCGCCGCGCTGGAGTTGGGCGTGGCCGGGAAGTCCGACGAGGCCGCCAAGTCGCTCGAAAAATTCATAAAGGACAACCCCGAAAGCCCCTACCTGTCCGACGCCAAAGAGGCGCTTTCCCGCGTGAAGGCGTCCTCGGACGCGGCTCCCGCGCCGGCCCAGCCTTCTGCGGACGACAAGTCCGCGGACAAATCCGCCGACGCGCCGAAACCGGACGGCAAATAACGAAACAGACAGCTTGAGCAAAACAGCAAAGCGCCCGCCGGTTATTAAAACCGGCGGGCGCTTTTTGCTGAAAACAACCGTGCGCTTACTGAGTGCTTCGGGTCAATACTTCGTTTCTATCATCTGGTAGGAGACATAGAGCTTTTTCGTCCATTCAAGGAAATCGGCCCATTTACAGCCGTCTTTCATCAGTTGGAAATCCCTATATGAATACTCAACGCGGGGAACGGCGAGTTTCTCTTTGGGCGCGGCAGTTTCCGCCGCGAAAAGGCCGGGCGAGCGGGGAGCGAGTGGTAGCATCCTGATGGAAAGACCGTGCACTCTTTTGGCGTAGTCCACGCCTTCGGTGTTTGTGCCCACTGCGCTGTTGGCTATCACGGCTTTCTGCAAAAGCCGCGCAATCCCGCCGGCGGCGGTTTTTACGCCGTCGTTTTTTGACAATTTAGCCACCGCGCCGGTAAAATCGCCCAAATCAACAAGCTGGGAGTTGACGTACACGCTGTGCCTGGGGATATTGCTTTCAAATCTCGCCGCGTCGGACACCGTCTGCAAAAGCGCAAACGGCTCTTTGGCGTTCATAACGGCATCCGTCCATGCGTTCAGCGCGGCGGGCAGGCCTTTAAGTTCGGCTGTGCGCACGGCGCTTAACGTGTTGTACCGCTTCTCCCTGTCGCCCACCATGCGCTCCTGGCGCATGTTCACGAAAGCGGCCGCTATATCCTCGGTGGAATCGCCAGGGTGCGCGTTCAAATAGGCGAACCGTTCCTTATGTTGAAACAAGTCGCTCCAGTCCACTTCCTCCGAGCCGATTATGACATCCGCGGCCTCTCCGACCTGATAGGCCACTTCCGCAGTCTGCATCAGGCACGCAGCCAGCACGAAGATGTCCACCTTTCCCGCCCGCTTGAACAGCGGCGATAGTTGCGGGGCTTTGATGAAGCTGCCGGCGGTGTCGTCAAAGGATATGCCCGACATGCCGTTGCGCATTCCGCCGTGGTTCTGGATTATGAACAAATATCTTTCGGCGGGGAAATTCTTCTTTGCCCACTGCACGAAATCGGCTGCGTTCGCCCACGCGCCCATATCGCGGTTTATTTCCGCCGAATAAACGACAGTGTTTATTTTTTTGCCGGGCTTCGGCGGCAGCAGCAGCATGCGTTGCACCAGCGACATGCTTTTGCCGGAAGACAGCCCCAAATCTACGACCAGATTCATGTTGTCGGTGGTGCCGACGGAGCTCATCTGCTGGAGGTCGCTCCGCAACACGAATTCGCCAAGGTTGTTGGAGCCGTTTATGAATGCCATGACGGTCCATTTTTTCTTTTGCATCGGCAACTGCGGCGCGGCGGGCAGTTCGGCACGGGCGTTGGCGGACCAGCGCGCTCTGGCGTAGACGCCGCCTTTCGGTTGAGGCGCGTCAGGCGCGAGGGCGGCCGCCTGCGAACTCGCGGACTCGCCGCCTTCTCCGGCACTTGAGGACGCGGCGGGGAAAAGCACAGCTGCCGCGATTATCATGGTTTTTAAAATCGTTTCCATATTGGCGTTCTCCTTGAACATAGCGATAGATTGTTATATCCCGCGGCACAACTGTTGTCAAGGGCCTAAAGTATGAGTGTCCGTTGGGCCAAATGGCCCAGCAGGGTGAAAGTTGAAACATCGCTATTGGAATGCGCCGCCTATTTTTGTAGAATTTCCTTCGTGGTGCCGCACGGCGCGGTAGCCAAGTGGCAAGGCAACAGTCTGCAAAACTGTCATTCGCCGGTTCGATTCCGGCCCGCGCCTTGATTTTTTGCGGGCGTAGTTCAATGGTAGAACGGCAGCCTTCCAAGCTGCACACGTGGGTTCGATTCCCATCGCCCGCTCCATTTATCGCGGGCCGGACCCGCGTCGAGCAGTGAAGGCTTAAGCGCTGGGGTAGCTCAGCCGGTAGAGCATCTCCATGGTAAGGAGAAGGTCGTGGGTTCGATTCCCATCCCCAGCTTTGTTTTCGGCAGCGAGTCGCCGTCGTTAAAACAGGGACAACACATCAGAAATCGGAGGAAAGACAGCCATGGCAAAAGCAAAGTTTGAGCGGAACAAGCCGCATGTGAACGTAGGGACGATAGGCCACGTGGACCACGGCAAGACGACGCTGACGGCGGCATTGACGAAGGTATTGTCGAAGGAAGGCAAG
>Ga0074195_1000386_pt1 | contig 92274 bp, 72 predicted proteins | sample EPASupsiteHSE623_FD_64525 | JGI IMG/M metagenome (GOLD analysis project Ga0074195, IMG submission 64525) | Bioremediated contaminated groundwater from EPA Superfund site, New Mexico - Sample HSE6-23 | ecosystem: Environmental > Aquatic > Deep subsurface > Groundwater > Contaminated ...
ACAGGCTGCCGATGTGGATACAGTTGTTATTGATGGTAATATAATCATGCAGGATCGGATTATCAAAACATTGGATGAACAAGAAGTCTTGCGGCATTCTAAGCAAGCAGCAGAGCGATTAGTATCACCGAATTAAACGTCGCCGGAAGAAGGGAAGTAAATTATTCCATCCTTAAATAAATATACTAAACAAGAAATAAGTAATACCAAATATAACTATTTGGCATAGTAAGGTTCGGGGGGAAGGAAGAAGGCCTACCGGTATTGAATATGTATTAATTGGAGATATATTACCTATTGCTGGGCAAATATGCGATAATCACGATTTATTAATAAAGAATGGACGATAAAACTCATTTTTAATTGTTGATTTGATTCATGGTTATTATCAAAACAATTTAATAGCTCCGAGTTTAATCATCTACAGCTTTGCTATGATGAGAAACCATTGGGTTGACCTGGAAACGGGTTAGCCTCCCATTGCGGAAAGGAGCCTAAAAGTACACAGGGCCGGGATTGTAAGGATCTTGGTTACGGTGCTATTGGGTGAGTTTCGGCAATGTTTTTTTGTACATTCTTCCTGACTATCAAAACAATTTAATAGCTCCGAGTTTGATCATCTACAGCTTTGCTATGATGAGAAACCATTGGGTTAACCTGGAAACGGGTTAGCCTCCCATTGCGGAAAGGAGCCTAAAAGGACACATAACCGGGATTGTTATTATCTTGGTTATGGTGCTATTGGGTGAGGTTTGGCAATTTTTTTATGCATTCATACAGTATTCCACTGCTAATTGGTATAGAAATAGATTAATTTGAACATTTAAAAGAGAGGAGGTGTTATTATGGCAAACTATAAGGATATCATTGCTGGATGCAAAGAGACCAAAGGAGGAATAATTGAAGCATACCATGCTCTACAGAGCGAATTCAATTTTATCTCTCGCGAAGCACTTGTAGAAGCGGCTCATGCGTTTGGTATTTCAGAAGCACAGGCATATGGGGTGGCTACTTTCTATTCCTATTTGTCCGTCGAAAAAAGGGGCAAATATATAATTCGTATGTGCGAAAGCGCTCCCTGTCATGTAGCCGGAGCTGATGAAGTATTAAAGGCGATCGAGAGTCTGCTGGGAATAAAGGTCGGAGAAACGACTCCAGATGGCAAATTTACTTTGGAACTAACCGAGTGCGTGGGACAATGCCAGGCAACTCCAGTTATAACTGTTAATAGTGAACCAGTATTCAACGTAACTGCGAAAATTTTACCGCAGGTTCTAGCTGCCTATAAATAGAGAAAGGAGGGGATTGGATGTCAGAGGAAACTAGAGTTCTATTGGAATATGCCGATAAGATAAATCCAGAAAGTGCAGATGAATATGTTAAGGTCGGCGGATATGCTGGTTTAGAAAAAGCACGTAGAATGGAAATCAACGACCTGATTCAGGAAGTTAAGAGTTCCGGACTCAGAGGTCGTGGCGGAGCCGGATTTAACGCCGGTATGAAGTGGAGTTTTGTGCCCAAGAATGCCGAGATCAAATACGTAGTCTGCAATTTGGACGAAGGCGAGCCCGGTACGTATAAAGACCGGATCATCTGTGAGAAAAATGCCCAGGCTCTTTTAGAAGGCATGGCTATCTGTGGAACGGCCATTGGCTCTAATCAGGGCTATATTTATTGCCGGGGAGAATATCCCTTTACAGTTAAACTGCTTAAGAACGCCATTCAGAGCGCCAAAGAATTAGGGGCCTTAGGCGATTTCAATATCGAAGTCAGAATGGGCGCGGGAGCTTATGTATGTGGAGAAGAAACTGCCCTAATCGAATCTATCGAAGGGCATCGGGGAGAACCCAGATTTAAGCCACCTTTCCCAGGAGTCGCGGGACTTTGGGGAGTGCCTACCGTTGTAAATAATGTAGAGACCTTCGCATGTCTACCGTATATTCTCTCCAATGGGTCGGCTTGGTTTGCAGGGATCGGTGCAGCCAAATATCCGGGCACTAAAATAGTTACCCTAACTGGAGATGCAGTCAATACCACCTTCTTCGAGGTGCCAACTGATTATATACTGCGGGATGTAATCTACAAACTGGGCGGTGGAGTAAAAGGCGGCAAGAAATTAAAGGCAGTTCAGGTAGGAGGAACTTCGGGATCATTCATACCCGAACAGAATCTGGATACCCAGATAGATTTTGATTCCATGGGCGCCATCGGTGCAGCTTTAGGATCAGGTGCTGTTTTAGTATTGGACGAGACCCGTGATATCGTTGATATTGTAACTAGAATATCCAAGTTTTTTGAACATGAATCCTGTGGTAAATGTAATCCCTGTCGGGAAGGAACCTTCCGGTGCCGGGAAATAATGGAGAAGATCAACTCCGGCAAAGCCAGTCAAAAGGATATAGATAACCTATTATTATTAACCCGGGTAATGCAAAAAGCGGCCCTATGTGGTTTGGGACAGGCAGCTCCCTTCCCGATCCAATCAACGATCAAACATTTTGCTCACGAATATGCTCGGAAAATAGTTTAATTCTAAGGAAAGGAGGAAAAACGATGATAAAACTAACGATAAATGGAAAAGAAATACAAGTGCCCAAAGGGACAATGGTTCTGGATGCCTGTCAACAAGCGGGCGCTGATATCCCCACCCTGTGCTATGATCCTGATTTAAGATTAGCCGGATCATGCCGCATGTGTGTAGTCGAAGCCAAAGGTAGACCTAACCTGATGGCTGCCTGTGTAAGCCCGGCTGAAAACAACATGGTTATTGAAACGGAGAGTCCGGATGTAGTTGAGTCCAGGAAGATTATTCTGGAATTACTATTGGCTCGTCACAAACTGGAATGCCATACCTGCGAAAGAGACGGCAGCTGCAAACTGCAGGATTACTGTTACAGATATGGAGTTACCAATTCGCGCTATGCTGGCCAAGGACCGCATTTCGGAATGGAAGACCCCAATCCGTTTTTCAAAAGAGATTATGACAAGTGCATTATGTGCACCCGCTGTGTCCGCGTTTGTGATGAGATTACCGGTGCCCAGGCCATAAATGTTAAGGATCGTGGCCATCATGCTAAGATAGCTACCGTTTTTGACGGCAAGCTGGCTGATTCAAGCTGCGTATTTTGCGGCCAATGTGTAATGGTCTGCCCGGTAGGGGCCTTGACCAGTAAAGTATCAGCTGGCAAAGGTAAATCATATCAGACCAAAGACGTACTTACGACTTGTACCTACTGCGGCACCGGCTGTACTTTTGAATTGAATGTCAAGGACGACCATGTAGTAGGAGTAACCTCAGTAAGAGATTCGGAATTCAGTCCGGTTAATAAAGGCGCTCTGTGTGTAAAAGGACGCTTTGGATGGGATTTCATCGAATCCAAGGAAAGGCTCACGACCCCATTAATCCGTGAAAACGGAGAATTAAGGCCTGCTACCTGGGATGAAGCGCTGGATTATACCGCTAATAAGATTAAAGCCATAAAGGAAAAAGATGGACCTGATTCATTAGCTCTGTTTTCCTCAGCTAGAGCGACCAATGAGGAAAATTACCTGGCCCAGAAATTGTTCCGGGCGGCGATAGGTACCAATAACGTTGACCATTGTGCACGTCTCTGACACTCCGTAACTGTCGCCGGTCTGGGGGCAGCATTTGGTAGTGGTGCAATGACCAACTCTATTAATGAATTGGAAAAGGATGCCACGGCAATATTTTTAATAGGCACAAATACGACCGAAAATCATCCTGTAATAGGATATAAGATTAGAAAGAATGTTCGTGAAAATGGTGCCAAATTAGTGATAGCTGATCCAAGAAACATCGAACTCGGTCATATCGCTGATGTATATTTGCGTTTTAGACCAGGTACAGATGTGGCGCTGATAAACGGCATGATGAATGTTATAATCAGCGAAGGCTTGGAAGCCACAGATTTTATTAGCACTAGAACCGAGAGTTATGAACAAGTGGCTGAAGTGGTGAAAAAATATACCCCAGAATACGTTGCCGAAATATGTGGGGTAGATGCTGAAGATATTAGAAAAGCGGCCCGTATCTATGCAACCGCTGAAAGAGGTTCTATATGTTATGCGATGGGTCTTACCCAGCACAGCACCGGTACCGATAATGTAAAATCAATATGCAACCTGGCTCTTCTAACCGGGAATTTGGGCAAACCAGGCACCGGGGTAAATCCCCTGCGTGGACAGAATAATGTTCAGGGAGCATGTGATATGGGTGCATTACCAGTAGTGTATCCTGCTTATCAGGCGGTAACAAATGCTGAGGTCCGGGAGAAATTTGAAAAGGCCTGGGGAGTTCCACTGTCCCCGAATAATGGCTTAACCATTCCAGATGTAGTTGATAAAGCCCATCATGGGGAAATAAAAGGCTTGATGGTTTTCGGAGAGAATCCAATGGTCAGTGATCCCGATCTCCACCATGTTGCAGAGGCTCTTGATAACCTGGAGCTTCTGGTTGTAATTGATATATTCCTTACTGAAACAGCTATGAAGGCTGATGTTGTGTTACCGGGTGTTACTTTTGCAGAGAAAAATGGTACCTTTAGCAATACCGAGAGAAGGGTACAGAGAGTACGCCAGGCTGTTACTCCCAAAGGTGATGCACGCCCTGATTGGCAAATATTCTGTGAAATATCTAACCGTTTAGGATATCCGATGAACTATGGCTCACCGGAAGAGATATTTGCGGAAATTAGAACGGTAACGCCATCATATGCCGGTATTAGCTACCAACGCATTGAAAACACCGGTATTCACTGGCCCTGTCCTAATGAGGATCATCCCGGTACACCCATACTGCATGGGGAGAAGTTTAACCGGGGATTAGGTCTTTTCCACGCGATTGAATTTAAGGAAGCTTACGAACTTCCCGATGCCGAATATCCATTGATTCTATCGACTGGTCGTAGTCTGTTCCATTATCACACTGGTACTATGACCAGAAGATCCAGTGCGCTTAATGAATTCATGCCTGAGAACGAGGTCCAGGTAAATCCTGAGACGGCAGCTAGATTAAACATAGTTGATAATGAAATGGTGAAACTTATTACCCGTCGAGGTTACATCGAGGTTAAAACTCATATTACCGAGATGGTTCCAGATGGTGTTGTTTTCACCTTCTTCCATTTCAGCGAAGCTGCGGCCAATGTATTAACCCAAGCCAAATGTCTCGACCCGGTAGCCAAGATACCTGAGTATAAAGTATCAGCTGCCAGGATAGAAAAGATCTAAGTAGCATTATTCATAACAACAAATATACCGGGCAGTATCGTTACTGCCCGGTATTTCTTTGAAGCTAAATAGTTCGCATTCTCATTTATTTGTTAGACTCCACCTCGTTAAACTTAACTGCAAGAACAGTTTTGATATTATTATGCATACTAATATTTAAAAGGCTATTACCAGCAAAAAAGATTGAATAATTCTGTCTATTGTACAAGCAAGCCATGATACCCTCCAAGTGAATCCGTTAGTTCCATGAGCAAAAACCGTTGACACATTATGAAGAATAAATTATATTATAGGTTAGTAATGTATTGTTGAGTATTGTATGGTTGTGCATAATTTAATAAGATTATCATCCGCATTAATATCAGTTTATGTTCGCTTGTGTTGACTTCTGTTCATTAATGAACAGACTAGACCGTAACCAAACCTGCCTGCTCAGCAGTATCAGAAACCAACATGTGAGTCTTAACGTCCACTCCCTGGGGATGTCCGCATAACCGCACTACCGATGCGGCTGGCGGTCATCCCCATATTATTATCTGGGCAATTTAGTCTGTTTACCCTCTAACTTACCTAGTCAACGGCAGCAGTAAAATAACTCGTTCGAATACTAACATTTTCGGAGTTATGCATGATTATCATTTAATGGGAAGGAGGTAAAATAATCAGGTGTGGTTTCAGTATTGGACGCGACCTGTTACAGGGTTGATATTGTAACTGGAAGAACATGAATCATGTGGTAAATGCGCCCCTGTCGGTCAGGAACCTTCAGCTGCCGAGAGATAATGGAGAAGATTAATTCTGGTAAAGCAAACCAAAATGATATTGATAACATATTATTATTATCCCGCGTAATGCCAAAAGCAATCCTATGTAGTTTGGGGCAGGCAGCTCCCATACCAATCCAATCGACGATCAAACAATTTGCTCGCGAATATTTTAGAAAAATAGTTTAATTCTTTTAATTAATTAGAAGGAAAGGAGGAAAGACGATGATACAACTAACGATAAATGGCAGGGAAATACAAGTACCCAGAGGAACCATGGTTCTAGATGCCTGTAAACAGGCGGGTGCTGATGTCCCCACCCTGTGCTATGATCCTGATTTGAAATTAGCCGGATCATGCCGTATGTGTGTAGTGGAAGCCAAAGGGAGACCTAACCTGATGGCGGCCTGTGTAAGCCCGGCTGAAAATGGCATGGTTATTGAAACTGAAAGCCACGATGTAGTTGAAGCCCGAAAGATTATCCTGGAATTATTGCTGGCCCGTCACAAACTGGAGTGCCATACCTGCGAAAGAGATGGCAGTTGTAGACTGCAGAATTATTGCTACCGTTACAACGTAACCGATTCACGCTATGTAGGACAAGGCCCGCATTTTGGCATGGAAGACCCCAACCCCTTTATTAAAAGAGACTATGACAAATGTATAATGTGCACCCGTTGCGTTCGAGCCTGCGAAGAGATTACCGGCGCACAAGTTATCAATGTCAAAGACCGCGGTCACCATGCCAAGATTTCCACCGTATTCGACGGCAAACTGGCGGACTCGAACTGCGTATTCTGCGGACAATGCCTTATGGTCTGTCCGGTAGGAGCCCTAACTAGTAAAATATCAGCTGGCAAAGGCAGGTCATTTCAGACCAAGGGGGTACTTACTACCTGTACCTACTGCGGTACCGGCTGTACCTTTGAATTGAATGTCAAGGACGATCATGTGGTAGGTGTAACCTCAGTAAGAGATTTGGAATTCAGCCCGGTTAACAAAGGTGCACTATGTGTAAAAGGACGCTTCGGATGGGATTTCATTCATTCTCCGGAAAGGCTTACAACTCCTTTAATTAAAGAAAATGGGGAGTTTCGCCCGGCTTCCTGGGATGAAGCATTGAATCTTGCAGCGGAAAAACTCAAGGGTATGAAAGACAAATATGGAGCAGATAGCGTGGCAATGTTCTCCTCAGCGCGGGTTACTAACGAAGAAAACTATCTGGCCCAGAAGTTTGCCAGAGTTGTCCTGGGAACCAACAACATTGACCATTGCGCCAGCCTGTGCCATTCTTCCAGTGTAGCAGGCATGGGTGCAGCATTTGGCAGTGGGGCCATGACCAACACCATTAATGATATGGGCGAGGATGCCCGGGCAATTTTTGTCATAGGCAGCAACACAACCGAAAACCATCCGATCATCGGTTACAAAATAAAGCAGAATGTCCGCAAAAATGGGGCCAAATTAGTAGTAGCTGACCCACGTTGCACAGACCTGGCCACAATGGCCGATGTTAGTATGCAATTCCGACCCGGTACCGACGTGGCCCTGCTAAATGGCATGATGAATGTCATTATTACAGAAGGTCTTCTGGATAAGGAATTTATTGCGAACCGTACCGAAAATTTTGCAGCATTAAAGCAGATTTTAGAAAAATATACCCCCGAATATGTAGCGCCTATTACAGGTGTACCGGCCGCTGACATTAGAAAAGCGGCCCGGCTTTATGCCGAATCTAAAGCCAGTGCTATCTGCTATTCCATGGAACTAACCCCGCGCAGCACCGGAACCGACAATGTAAAATCAGTGTGCAATTTGGCCATGCTGACTGGAAATGTGGGAAGACCCGGAACGGGGGTCAATGCTTTGCTGGGACAGAACAATGTACAAGGAGCATATGATATGGGTTGTTTACCCATAGTATATCCTGCTTATCAGGCGGTAACTAATAACGAGATTCATGATAAGTTCAAAAAGGCCTGGGGTCTCACCCTGTCCGGTCAAAATGGCTTAACCGCTGCGCAAACCATTAATGCCGCCCGTGCAGGCCAGATTAAGGGCCTGTTTGTGCTGGGAGAAAACCCGATAGTTAGCGATCTGGATATTCAGCATGGGGAAGAATCTCTGGAAAAACTGGAATGCCTGATAGTACAGGACATCTTCCTGACAGAAATCGCGCAAAAGGCGGATATAGTTTTCCCCGGGCTCTCCTTTGCTGAAAAAGAGGGAACCTTCACCAGTACCGAACGTCGGGTTCAACTAGTACGCAAAGCAGTCAGCGGACCAGGTGAAGCGCAGGATGACTGGCGGATATTATGTGAGTTAGCTACTAGAATGGGATACCCCATGTGCTATGCCAATGCCGAGGAGATCTTCGAAGAAATGCGATTACTCACGCCTTCCTATGCTGGCATGAGCTACGCTAGATTGCAAGGTTCAGGTCTTCATTGGCCCTGTCCAACTGAAGGCCATCCTGGAACCCCCATTCTGCACCAAGATAAGTTTAGCCGCGGCTTGGGTCTATTCCATGCCATTGAATTTAAAGAACCGGTTGAATTGCCCGACCAGTAATATTAAAGGAAAAGATGGGGCGATAGATATAAGGCCTTTTATCATCGATGATATCATGTGTCAAGGGGACGGTTCTCCTGACACCGCTTTAAGATCTTCGAATGGTGTCAGGAGAACCGTCCCCTTGACACATGATATTTAATAGGAAGGAGGTTATAGCATGGCAAATTACAAGGATATCATTGTCGGTTGTAAAAACCAAAAGGGCGGCATCATTGAAGCCTTCCATGCCCTGCAGAACGAATTCAATTATATTCCTCACGAAGCGCTGGTTGAAGCAGCACGGGTATTCGGTATTTCCGAGGCACAGGCTTATGGAGTGGCGACCTTTTATTCCTATTTGTCCGTTGAAAAGCGCGGCAAATATATTATCCGTATGTGTGAAAGCGCCCCCTGTCATGTGGCTGGAGCTGATGAATTATTAAAAGCTTTAGAGAGCCAACTGGGTATTAAAGTCGGTGAAACTACTTCAGATGGCAAATTTACTTTGGAACTGACAGAGTGTGTGGGACAGTGTCAGGCAACTCCAGTTATAACGGTTAATAGTGAGCCAGTGTTCAACGTAACTACAAAAATATTACCGCAGGTTCTAGCTGCCTACAAATAAACAGAAAGGAGGGGATTAGATGGCTGAGGAAATGCGAGTCCTATTAGAATATGCTGACAAAATAAATCCAGAAAGTGCGGATGAATATGTCAAGGTCGGTGGATATGTCGGTTTAGAAAAAGCACGGAAAATGGAAATTAACGATTTGATACAGGAAGTTAAGAGTTCCGGGCTCAGAGGCCGTGGCGGAGCAGGTTTTAATGCCGGTATGAAGTGGAGCTTTGTGCCTAAGAACGCCGAGATCAAATACGTAGTCTGTAATTTGGACGAAGGTGAGCCCGGTACATATAAAGACCGGATCATCTGCGAGAAGAATGCCCAGGCTCTGTTGGAAGGTATGGCTATCTGTGGAAGGGCCATTGGCTCTAGTCAGGGCTATATTTATTGCCGGGGAGAATATCCATTTATAGTTAAACTGCTAAAAAACGCCATACAGAGCGCACAAGAATTAGGAACCTTAGGAGATTTCAATATCGAAGTAAGAATGGGTGCGGGAGCTTATGTTTGTGGAGAGGAAACCGCCCTTATCGAATCTATCGAAGGGCACCGGGGAGAACCCCGATTTAAGCCACCGTTTCCAGGAGTGGCCGGACTTTGGGGGGTGCCCACAGTTGTAAATAATGTGGAGACCTTTGCCTGTCTGCCGTATATTCTGACTAACGGTGCGGCCTGGTTTGCCGGCATCGGTGCAGCCAAATATCCGGGCACAAAAATAGTTACCCTGACTGGAGATGCAGTCAATACAACCTTCTTCGAGGTGCCTACTGATTATATCCTGCGGGATGTAATTTACAAACTGGGCGGTGGAGTAAAAGGCGGCAAGAAATTGAAGGCAGTTCAGGTAGGAGGAACTTCGGGATCATTCATACCCGAACAGAATCTGGACACCCCGATAGACTTTGATTCAATGGGCGCCATCGGGGCAGCCTTAGGATCCGGAGCGGTTTTAGTATTGGACGAGACCCGTGACATCGTTGATATTGTAACCAGAATATCCAAGTTTTTTGAACATGAATCATGTGGTAAATGCAACCCCTGTCGGGAAGGAACCTTCCGTTGCAGAGAGATAATGGAGAAGATCAACTCTGGCAAAGGCAGTCAAAAGGATATAGATAACATATTATTATTAACCCGCGTCATGCAAAAAGCGGCATTATGTGGTTTGGGACAGGCAGCTCCCTTCCCGATCCAATCGACGATCAAACATTTTGCTCACGAATATGCCAGAAAAATAGTTTAATTCTTTTGAATTTTATTAATTTTTAGGAAAGGAGGAAAAACGATGATAAAACTAACGGTAAATGGCCGAGAAATACAGGTGCCGAAAGGGACAATGGTTCTGGATGCCTGCCAACAGGCGGGTGCTGATGTCCCCACCCTGTGCTATGATCCGGATTTAAAACTAGCCGGATCATGCCGTATGTGTGTAGTGGAAGCCAAAGGGAGACCTAACCTGATGGCGGCTTGTGTAAGCCCGGCTGAAAATGGCATGGTTATTGAAACAGAAAGTCCGGATGTGGTTGAATCCCGAAAAATAATCCTGGAATTATTACTGGCCCGCCATAAACTGGAATGCCATACCTGCGAAAAAGACGGCAGCTGCAAGCTGCAGGATTATTGCTACCGTTACGGAGTAACCGATTCGCGCTATGCCGGCCAGGGACCACATTTTGGCATGGAAGATCCCAACCCGTTTTTCAAGCGAGATTATGATAAATGTATCATGTGTACCAGGTGTGTACGGGTTTGTGATGAAATCACCGGAGCTCAGGCCATAAATGTTAAACATCGCGGACATCATGCCAAGATAGCTACCGTTTTTGACGGCAGGCTGGCTGATTCAAGCTGCGTTTTTTGCGGCCAATGTGTAATGGTCTGCCCGGTAGGAGCCTTGACCAGCAAGGTATCAACCGGCAAAGGCAAATCCTATCAGACTAAGGATGTTCTTACTACTTGTACCTACTGCGGAACCGGTTGTACGTTTGAATTGAACGTCAAGGACGACCATGTGGTAGGGGTTACCTCAGTAAGAGATTCAGAATTAAGCCCGGTTAATAAAGGCGCTCTGTGTGTAAAAGGACGCTTTGGCTGGGATTTCATTGAATCTCCTGAGAGGCTCACGACCCCATTAATTCGCGAAAATGGAGAATTGCGGCCTGCTTCCTGGGACGAAGCTCTGGAGTATGCTGCTAATAAAATCAAAGCCATAAAAGAAAAAGATGGCCCGGATGCACTGGCCCTGTTCTCTTCGGCGCGTGCTACCAATGAAGAGAATTATCTGGCTCAGAAATTATTCCGAGCGGCGATAGGAACTAACAATGTTGATCATTGTGCCCGCCTCTGACACTCTGTAACTGTCGCCGGTCTGGGGGCAGCATTTGGTAGTGGCGCCATGACCAACTCCATAAATGAACTAGAACAGGATGCCACCGCAATTTTCATAATAGGTACTAATACGACTGATAATCATCCTATAATAGGATATAAAATCAGGAAAAATGTACGTTTTAATGGTGCTAAACTAATAGTGGCTGATCCAAGAAAAATTGAACTGAGCAATATAGCTGATGTGGATTTACGCTTTAGGCCCGGTACCGATGTAGCGCTGGTAAATGCCATGATGAACGTTATTATCACTGAGGGTCTTGAGGACCAAGACTTTATAGCCAATAGAACCGAAAACTACGAGGAATTAGTCAAAGTAGTAGAAAAATATCCTCCGGAATTGGTCGCCCAAATATGTGGGGTGGACGCTGAAGACATTAGAAAAGCGGCTCGTATTTATGCCACTGCTGCGAGAGGCTCCATATGTTATGCTATGGGATTGACCCAGCACAGTACTGGGACCGATAATGTAAAAACCATGTGTAATCTGGCTCTTCTAACCGGGAACCTAGGCAAGCCAGGGACCGGGGTAAATCCCCTGCGCGGACAGAACAACGTGCAGGGAGCCTGTGATATGGGGGCACTGCCAGTAACTTATCCTGCTTACCAGCAAGTAACCAACCCCGAGGTTCGCGAGAAATTCGAAAAATTCTGGGGCGTTCCTCTATCCCCGAATAACGGCTTGACCATTCCTGATGTGGTTGATAAAGCTCACCATGGAGAAATCAAAGGCTTGATGGTTTTCGGAGAGAATCCCATGGTCAGTGATCCGGATCTTCATCATGTGGGCGAGGCCATGGATAATCTGGAGCTTTTGATCGTACAGGATATATTCCTAACCGAAACCGCCATGAGGGCCCATGTAGTGTTTCCAGGTGTAACCTTTGCCGAAAAGAATGGTACTTTTAGCAATACCGAGAGAAGGGTCCAGCGAGTACGCCAGGCGATTACCCCCAAAGGGGATGCACGCCCCGATTGGCAGATCCTTTGTGACCTATCTAACCGTTTAGGATATCCGATGAATTACAGCTCACCGGAAGAAATATTTGAAGAAATTAAAACAGTAACGCCATCGTATGCCGGGCTCAGCTATCAACGTATTGACAAGACAGGTATACCCTGGCCTTGCCCCACCGCTGATCATCCCGGAACGCCCATCCTGCATGGGGAGAAATTTAGCCGGGGATTGGGTCTTTTCCATGCGATTGAGTTTAAGGAAGCGTATGAACTTCCTGATGCTGAATACCCATTAATCCTGTCGACTGGTCGTAGTCTGTTCCATTATCACACTGGTACAATGACCAGAAGGTCCAGTTCTCTTAATGAATTCGTACCGTCCAACGAGGTACAGGTGAATCCTGAGACGGCAGCTAGATTAAACATAGTTGATAATGAAATGGTGAAACTTATTACCCGTCGAGGTTACATCGAGGTTAAAACACATATTACCGAGATGGTTCCAGATGGTGTTGTTTTCACCTTCTTCCATTTCAGTGAGGCTGCTGCCAACGTTTTAACCCAAGCCAAATGTCTCGACCCGGTAGCCAAGATACCTGAGTATAAGGTATCCGCCGCCAGGATTGAAAAAATCTAGTATAACCTGATAATCACGCAAAAATACCGGGTAGTTTTAAGTACTACCCGGTATTTTTCATTTACGGTGCAAGGCACCTAACTTTCTAACTTATTTATTATTAATCCCAAAGCAGATTTTAGCTATTCCTGCCAAGGGGACGTTTTGTTTGGCAGGTGTCAAGGGGACGGGGTTATTAAATTAAACCTTAACCGCTTAAAACTCAGCCTAAAGAGAGTAGAACAAGTCACCTTGGTCTACCGTCCCCATGCCTCCTCCTCTTTACAGGTTATTAGTCATTGTCGTGGCTGTTATAGCCTTTTTCCTGTGCGAGCATATCCAAATAGACAGTTTCGATATTAGCAATAAATAGATCGGCTCTATTACCTTTCTGACGTTCATCAAAGGACTTAATATAACCTTTGCATTCATCACAGGTGTAAATCTGATAAGCCATATCATTCTCGATCGACAAGTATTGGATTGAGTGCGGATTATCATTGCCACAGTGTACACAATACACGTTGCGGGTTTCCCATTCGGTAAAACAGCGGTCGCAGAACATATAACGCCGACCGTCGGCAGCCCGGATGCGGCTGAAGTGTGACTTGGTCCCACAGAAAGGGCAGATGGTGGCGATGTCCCAGACATTAAATCCTGCCTCGGAAATCGTGCTTTGATAAGGAGCGGCCCACATTCTTATAAAGGGACGCAGGGCGTGATCTACCGTAAATATTAACAGTTCTACCGGAATGTCTAAACTGACAGATAATTGGGAGAAATAGTCTTGATCTTCCTCTAATAGTTTGACAGGCAGAAGATTGAAGTCTAACTGGTCCTCTTTGGCAGTAATCTTGTCAATAACAGTGGCAATCTCTGGTCGATTAGCTTTTATAAGCTGCAGCAGGTCCAAATACAGTTCTTTATACTGGTTGGATTCTAATACAAAATCCGTTGATTGCATTACCGGTTTTATTGTGGTGGATAAAGTTTTCAGAATGTCTATTTCTAGTGGAGTATAAGCTTTTTTCAATTTTATTTGTTGTTCATTCTGCCATGACTCCAGAGTCTTGAAAAAATCAATATAACCATCTGGCAGACTAACCGGTACCTGTCTTTTCATTCTTGTTGCACCTCTTTAATCAAACAAGGGGAGTTAAACTCCCCTTGTTTTAAATTATACATTTGTAACGATAATTATTCAGCTTCTGACTTATCACCATAGGTTTCTTTGTACCATATGGCATGGTGATGTTGGGCCCAATCAGCTCTAACTGTGCCTTTCCACATACCCCAGAAGGATTCTCCTGAACCAGGATGGAAGGAACCCAGATAACCATGCATACACACCATAACGGTAGAGAATATCATAGCTAAATCGTGTACCGGATAAGAGAATCTTACCAGGCCAGCCGGAAATATGGATGGAAACCACATAATATAACCGCTGAAGACCAGCAGTATTACCATGGTCGGGGTTACCATCGAGTTGCCTTTTTCACCGCCGTTGAATCTGGTCTGAGGTGGTACTTTTACCTTGAACCCCAGGAATTCAAAGGGGAATATGGCAATAAACATAAGGTCATTTACGCCAAAACGTAGCAAATCCTTAATCCAGGCGATTAAGCCTTTAAAACCGAAAACTGTACCGAAGACTAACATGAGGGTCATGCCGACAGCGGCAATACGGTGAACCAAACCAGCTCCCCGGTATCCGCCGAAGATGGTTGCCAGCCAGTCTACACCGCCTAGGAATAAAGCTAGACCTGTAAAGAGACATAGCAGAAAGGTCACGGTATGACCCCAATGGGTGATGCGGGCTACAGCATTAAATCTTTCTACGCGTGGCACATCGTCACGATATTCAGGAATCCATTGCATTACTCATGACCTCCTTCCGTGTGGTTTCCACCTTTACTGGCTAACATTCTGGTGGTTACAAAGCTTATGGCAGATCCTGCCAAAGCTATTGGAATAAGCCAACCCGCATAGGGCTGTACCCAATCCTGCCATACCCAGGTATTGGCAGATACTTTAGGATCAACCGGCAAGCCGAATTTGTCAGGGGTATCAGTTAAAACATAAATCTTATTGGTGCCGCTGCCCAGTTCTACCTTGCCATAAACAGTAGCCCGGGGGAAGCCATTGGCTCGCAGGAATTTAGCCTTTGCTTCGGCAACTGCCAGCAATTCATCCCGGAAACCAAATGTTAAGGCTCCAGTGGGACAAGTTCTGGTGCAGGCCGGCGTGAGACCCTCTCCCACCCGTTCATAACAAAGGGTACACTTGGTAACGGTATCAGTGTGTTTCCGATACTTGGGTATCCCAAAGGGACACGCATAGGTGCAATACTGACAGCCGATGCACTTCTCTTCATCATGGAAGGTTGCGCCCCACTCTAATTTAGTATAAGCACCCTTGGGACATACTTTCATACATTCGGGATCAATACAATGCATACACTGATACTTAAGGAAGTTCCAACGCACTCCATCTACTGGATCATCGTGCTCGTTAAAGCGCATCACCGTGAAGGTGTTACCATTGGTATCTCCACCATGGGTATCATAGTTGCCCTTGAACGGTTCGATTACTGCCGGCAATTGGTTTGAATCTTTACAAGCATTCAAACAGCCCCGGCATGCAGTACATTTACTAACGTCATATAAATTAGTCATTAATCTTGCCATACTTAAGCCCTCCTTATATCGCAAAGCCAGGCTTTGTATTCGGGTATCATCGTATTGGCATCGCCAACATGCGGAGTCAGGCGGTTAGCCGGATCGCCGGTAGCGTAGCCTTTGAATCCATACTGCCACAGAGCGCCGACCAAATGTTGTTCCTTACCATCAATTATATATGGCTTTATCCGTTTGGTTACACAGGCTACTGCCTCAATATCACCGCGAGTAGTAGAGACCATAACTTTGTCACCGTTTTTAATTTCGCGCAGGCGTCCCAGTTCTTCACTGATTTCCACGAACATGTTAGGCATTAGTTCGGCCAGCCATGGCAGGTTGCGGGTAAGAGCTCCGGTCTGCCAGTGTTCAACTACCCGGTAAGTGGTGCCGATAAACGGATATTTATCAGTTGTACCCAGTTTGTCAGGTTCCCAGATCTTGGTGGCTGGATTTACCGCTTGGGAGTTCATCATATTCTTAACCGGACTTTCCCAAGGCTCATAATGTTCGGGGAAGGGACCTTCCTTGAAAGAAGCCTTGGCGGCAAAGAAACAACCTGTACCCTCAGGTCTCATCAGGAAAGGTACGGCTTTATCGGGGGGTGAGGTCTTGACGCAGTCACAAACATCGTCACCCACCCAGCTGCCTACGACTTCAGGTTTAAGAGGATCAGAGATCTTGGTTGCATCCCAGTGAATCAATACTCGGTCGTCATCACCTGGCCATGGAGTTACACCGTCAGGCTGGACGGAACAACGGTTATAAACGATACGCCGGTTGACAGGCCAGCACCAGCCCCAGTTGGAGAATAGGCCTAAACCGGTTTTGGAATTATCCTTATTGTCGCGATGCATAGGTTTATAATCCAGAGAGCCATCAGCTTTAGAAGCCATCTGTCCACAATAGACCCATACTCCGCAGGCCGTGCTGCCATCATCTTTTAGTGCGCCAAAACCAGCAGCAATAGGTTTCTTGTCAGCAACGGTATATCCACTGAGTTCCTTGCCAACCAGAATTGGTTCGGGTTCTTCGCCGTGGCCGTAGCCCCAAGTCATCTTGGTAAGAGGTTCATCCTGAGGCTTGGTGCTGCCTTTATAGAGTCCCTGAACCTTCTTGGCTATTTCGTCAATGATCCAGAGGTCAGATTTGGATTCACCCAGCGGTTCCGCACCTTTCCAGCGATATTGTACCCAACGTCCGGTCTGGGCTGCAGTACCTTCTTTTTCATAAACGGCACAAGCCGGCAGGAAGAATACTTCGGTCTGAATATCCTTGGGAGTAATTTTCTCCATGTGGTGAGTGCCGCCATGCGGTCTTTCCCAGCCTGCATAGGTCCAGAATTCAGCCGTCTCATTAAGCCACAGATCAACGCTGACCATCCATTTTAATTTGGTCATTGCGGTCTGCTCTTTATTAGCATTAGGTCCGCCTACTACAGGGTTGGAGCCCATGACAAACAAACCGTCAATTTCGCCTTTATGCATAGCTTCAAACATCGCGATATGAGAGTAGTTCTTAGCTGCATCGCGTTTGGGCAGATAATGATAAGCGAAATCATTGTCTGGTGTACAGGCATCGCCCCACCAGGCTTTGAGCATGCTTACTACCCACTTGGAGGTATTAACTTTGAAGCCGGAATTCGGGATACCCGCGGTAACTGCGGCCCGGAATTCCGCCATTGAAGCAGCGGGAAGCTTGGCTGCTCCCGGGGTGACTGCCTTCACAAAATTGAGCAGATCTTTATTGGCAGCGTTGCTAATCGGGCTGTCGATATAGCCAGGAATAATATGGAACAACAGAGCCATGTCAGTGGCTCCTTGTACGTTGTTCTCACCCCGCAGGGCGTTGATTCCGCCGCCGGGACGGCCCATATTGCCCAGTAATAACTGAACATTGGCGAAAGACTTAACATTCTGGCTGCCTACCGTGTGCTGGGTTATACCCATGGCGTAATTTATGCAACCCGTTTTATTGGGAGCTGAGGTGCTGCAGAACAGCTTCAAGACTTCCAAATACTTGGCTTTGGGAGTACCGGTGATCTTGACCACGGTATCGATGTCATAGCGCGAATAATGTTTGGCCATGAGTTGGAATGCACACCGGGGATTGGTCAAGGTAGGATCTTTCAGTATGGTAGTACCGTCAGCATCGTACTGATAGTCCCAGGTTGTATTGTTATAGCTGCGTTTGGCGGCATCGTAGCCGGAGAATATTCCGTCTTTGAAATCGTAGCCATCGGCAATTAAATATGAAGCATTGGTATATGCCATCACATACTCTTTATGATAAAGGTTATTCTGAATGATATAGTTTACCATTCCGCCCAAGAAGGCGATGTCAGTTCCAGGGCGCATTGGTGCATAGAGGTCAGCTATAACCGAGGTACGGGTATAACGGGGATCTACATGGATAATCTTGGCACCTCGAACCCGCCGGGCTTCAGCCAGCCACTTGATGCCGATGGGATGGTTCTCGGCCATGTTACTGCCCATAATCAGAGCCACATCGGTATTTTTCATGTCTACCATATGATTGGTCATGACACCCCGTCCAAATGCTGGTGACAAACCTGCCACCGTAGCGGAGTGTCAGATACGGGCCTGAGTTTCAAGATAGACCAGTCCCATAGAACGTGCCAGTTTGCTCCACAGGTAAGCCTCTTCATTATCCAGGCCAGAGCCTCCCAACGAGGCTATTTTTTCGGTGCGGTTTACAATAATTTCACTGCCATCCGCAATTTTTTCTTTATGGATGAAGCTGCTGTCACGGGTTTCTTTTACTTTCTCAGCAATCTTTTCGATCATCCATTCCCAATCTTTTTCTTCCCATTTGTCACTTCCCGGTGCGCGGTACAGAGGTTTGGTAGCGCGCTTGGGATTAGGCATCTGTTTTCCGGTTTCCTCATCGTAAATCTCTCTCAGGTTGAACATAGCGGCACCTTTGGCACAGGCATTACCGCGGTTGATGGGATTGTCAGGATCACCCTCAACACTGAGGAGTTTGACAAAATTGCCAGCCGCATCCCGTTCTGAATAAACCAAAAGCCCACAGCCCGAAGCACAATATGGACAAATTGTGGGTATGCCTTTAACGTTTTTAATCCGCAAAGTTTTAACTGCAGCTGATGCCGGTTTCAGATCAAAACCCAAATCTGCAACAGCCAGAGCTGCTGCGCTGGCACCGGTTACCTTGAAGAACTGTCTACGGGTAACCTTCATATAAATAACACTCTCCTTTCCCCTATGAAATACTCCAGAAATATCACTAACCTAGTATAACACCCTCTAAATAAATGGAACACATGAATTTTTGCATTATAGTTATCGGTTATAACAAAAAACTACAAATTACCAAAATCTTTGCCATTAGATACCGATATCTAGGCATAAAATCGACACATTCCCCAAATATTTACCACCTCCGTATGGGGATACTAAAAATATTTATTGCACCTTACACGTTCAAGTAAGGCCCAATGACTTAGAAATCTAGCCACTACCAGTGAAATCATGGCAATTGCTCATCCAAAGAATAGTTCGACAAATAAAGTAAAATCCCTGCCAATATATCATAGCAAGGATTTATATAGCTTAAAGTTATGAAAAGAATATCAAATGATTATTAAATATTGGATATTAAATTCTAGTTTCGTTCATACATTATCATACCTGACTGATCCAGTTCATAACCGCCGAAGGCCATAACCCGGGCTCTAAACAGAGGACTGTGAATAGCTTCCAGCAGGGCTTCGAGCTGCTGCTTGCTCAAAAGGTCCGTTAAAATACACAGATCATATCGTTCTACCTCAATAGGAATGAAATCCAGATTCATAACCTTGGCACTGGCATAAATGGCCATACCGGTATCACAGGCATCATTCTTAATAGAAGATGCTACTGCCAAATGAGTATATTCCTCCCGGTTATAACCGTTAATTTCCTGGGTGTTAATATTTTCCCGACTAAGCAGGTAATCCAGCAGTAATCTGGTTCCAGCTCCTCTTTGACGATTAATATAGCGGACATCCGGGCGGGATAGATCCTGTATACCGCGAATATGCAGGGGATTACCCTTTTTTACAACTAAACCTTGCTGGCGCTTGACTAGATTTATAAGAAGTACCTTTTCATTAGGCAGATATTTATCGAGATAGCTTACATTATATTCACCGGTGTTATAGTCAAGAAGATGAATTCCAGCGCAGTGGGTTTCGCGCCGGTGGAGAGACATTATTCCCCCCATACTGCCTACATTGGTGGAAACAAGACGTATCCCCTGTTCCTTCATTAATACATCAATTAGAAAGTCTATGGACATATCATGACTGCCCAGACACACCAGGGTATGGTCAATGACCCTGGGGGAGCGGCTCAGAGCAACTTGACAAAGGGCTCCTGCCTCCAGTCCTTCACTCCCTCTGGGAATGTGAACAACTCCGTCGGATTTTACCAGGATACTGCTCAACCCAGCACCTCTGTTAAGAGGGTATGCCACAGGATGGTCAGATATTCTTGCGATGTTAACATTTACAAATTCGTCAACTCCTGAATGAGAGGGCAGTTTTCTAGCTATGGTACATTCCATGGTAGGAGGATCTGACAGCTGTTTGGCCATTTTTTTGTATAGAATGGGACGGGCAAATAGGGTGAAAATGAGTTGAGCAGATATAGGGTAGCCGGGGACACCAATAACCGGCTTATTATTAATTATACCCAGGATAGCGGGCTTACCAGGCCTGGTGGCCAGGCCATGCACAATCAGGTGACCCAGTTCCTGGACGATGGAGGAGGTATAATCCTCGCGGCCCGCGGAAGAACCAGAACAGACAATAATCAGATCTGCTACCTTCTCGGCTTCTACCACAGCCTGGCGAATTAATTCTTTATCATCTATAACAATACTATGGCGCATGGGTTCCGCCCCCCACTCCTGGCAGAGAGCAGCCAGCATGCGGCTGTTAGATTCAACGATTTCTCCCGGAGCCATGTTCTCATAGCCCGACTCTACCAGTTCTGTCCCGGTTGGAATAATGGCTACGATAGGTTTTTTGATCACTTGCAGCCGTTCAATGGAAGCAGTGCGAAATGAAGCCAGTTCGTACGGTCCAACGGGGGTAAGGCTGGGGACGATCATATCCTGTTCAACCAGGTCTTCGCCGACGGAGCGGATATGCTGCCAGGGTACCGCAGGTTTGATTATCTGTACGTGCGCATCGAAAAAGTTCACGTCTTCTATCATTATTACGGCATCGTATTCCATAGGGACATAATCACCGGTATCCACCACTAATATATCCTTAAGGGGTATATTTACTGGATTCACCTCAGTGGCATGATAAGTAGCTGCCGCCTGGACCGCAATACCGTCCATGGCGGAGGCCATATAATGAGGAGAAGATCTGAGAGCTAAGACTGGTTCAGCAGTCCATCTACCCAATGAACTAAGTACGTCAATTTCTTCGCTTTCCCAGTGGAACCAATTGCAGTCCTGGAGATGTTGCATAAACAGTGCTGATGCTTTTTCCAAAGGCATATTCTCTATATAAATGTTTCTAGCCAAATCTATCCCTCCTAATAGTCGTCATATTCAATTTTTCATGCCAGTTTGTATAATATCTTCTTTTAAGTATAATTGATATTAAAACAAAATGAAAACGGGATGGGAGGACGCCATGCCAGAGTTCCTTAAAGTATTAACCTATCAAAATGCCCGTCAGTTGATAATAGACCATTTTCCCGCTCGAGAAATTGAGTGCTTGCCCCTGGAAAATTGCAATAATAGAGTCCTGGCTCAGGAGCTGACCAGTCCGGAGGACATGCCTCCTTTTAATCGCTCCACCGTTGACGGCTATGCGGTTAGTGCGGAGGATACATTTGGGAGCAGTGAGTCGCTGCCAGGTATGCTGGACTATACTGGTTCTGTACAGATGGGCCGAGAACCGCAGTTTGCTATTGCTAATGGCCAATGTGCCTGGATTCCTACCGGTGGAATGCTCCCCATAGGCAGTAATGCCGCTATAATGGTTGAATATACTGAAAAATTAGGTGAGGATACCATATTAGTATCTCGTCCGGTAGCACCCGGAGAAAATGTAATGCTCAAAGGAGAGGACATTAAGCAAGGGTCGACAATTTTCCGCAGTGGTAAAATTTTAAAAGCTCAGGATATTGGACTGCTGTCATCTTTGGGGATTGATCAAGTCCCAGTTTTTAGACCTTATCATATCGGAATATTATCGACGGGCGATGAAATCATTCCTCTAAACCAGGTTCCAGTGATTGGGCAGGTTAGAGATGTGAACTCATACTCAATAGCAGCTGCCCTGGAATCCTGTGGGGCGTTGCCGCAACGTTATCCACTGGTGGAAGATGACATAGCTTCCTTGCATCAGGCGGTGGATAAAGCTTTGGGTGAGAATGATGTGGTGATAATGTCAGGAGGGAGTTCAGTTGGGGTTGCGGACTACTCGGTGGAAGTTATGCTGTCCTTCCCTGATTCGGAGATGCTCTTTCATGGTATCGCGGTAAAACCAGGCAAACCGACCATAGGGGTAAGAGTAGGAAAGAAGTTGATTATAGGGTTGCCGGGCCATCCAGTTTCTGCCTTAATGGTCTTTAATATTCTCTGCGCTTCAATAATAAGTCCTCATTTGGTACGGCAAGTTGATGCCCAAATTACCATAAATGTAGCCTCTCAGCCAGGCAGAGATGACTTCTGCCCTGTGCAGTTGGAGGAAGAGTTGGATGGCCGCAAGGCAAAACCGCTGCTGGGCAAGTCAGGTTTAATGAGCATACTAGCTCAGGCAGATGGATATGTCCATATACCTTACGAAAAACAGGGGATCAGAGCAGGGGACATGGTTAAAGTAAATCTGTTTTAAATAGAGACGGTTCCAATGTCAAGGGGACGGGGTTGTTGACACGCTCATTACAGCTGAGTGTGTCAACAACCCCGTCCCCTTGACATTGGAACCGTCACCTATCTCCCCTTGACAATTAGTAACAACCAATAAGAGGTGTGACGGGGGACAGTTCTATTGTTGCGCTATTTTCAGACGGCCCCTTGTGACAAAGTGTGACAAACACTTGACGGCCAAATGACACACGCCCTTGACAATTCTTCTGGGCAAAATCAAGAATTTCGCGTATATATTCTTAAGGCTCAGTCATCACTTATCCACTGATGGCTGAGCCCTTTAGCGCAAAACTTCCTATTGAACCCTTTGCGAACCGTCCCAATTTACGAAAAAAGTCCGCGAAGATCATAATAGTCCGCGTACGTCAGCGTCTATCGTTCTCCGGTCTATTATCCCTTTAATTCCTCGAGCAGCGAGCTGACCAGTTCTTGGCGGAACTCGCCTATGCGTTCGAAATCCATAGCCGGTACATAGTTGGTTTCCAGCTCATCATGCAGGTTTTTGGCAACCTGAATGAAACCTATAGCTTCCTGCAGTCCTTTTTGAAAACGCTCCTTGGCCTGCAGCAATTGTTCTTCATGGGAACTGTGGGCGGACAAGTCCAAAAATTGGTCAAAGTCCAACATGCGTTTATATTTGCGAGCTGATAAATATTTTTCATAATCTACAATATGGCTGCTGATATCAAGAATGACAGTTTTGGTATCAGGCAGAATTATCAGATCCAAATTAGTCGGATCAAAGGGACAATGATATATTTCACTGTAGATGTTGTTCAGCCTTAACATAGCTTCTATATGTTTGAAAAGATCTTTAACACCTGACCCCGGACTCCCTTTTACCGCAAAAACTGCATAATTCTTTTCCACCAGACTATCCACCTGACTGACAATTCCCTCAGGAGTCAACGCAGCGGCGAAGAGGTGGCGGGCCGGACGGTTGGATTTGGGCGCATGGGCAATGAAATCTTCGGCCAGAGCAATTATATTACGGTTTACCGCGGTAGAATTATCCGCCTCCGGGTAGTAAGAACTCCATTCCCACCAAGCAGATTGAGCTTCCTTGAGACGGTTATAGGCTCGGCGGAAAAATAGACCTATCTGCCCCGTAAACAGGACAATATCTTTCTTATTGCTAATAATCTTTTTTGCATCCCAGAAATCGCCCATGTTTATAATGTAATCCACAGCACCTGGGTAACGGGGATCAACTATATGGGGAGCAGTTCCATCCACCATACATATTAGCCCATCACCAGCCACTATCCCATCCAAGGAATTATTGTCTGATGAACACCAGTGGTATTCGATATCAATCCCATTGCCGCTCAATTCGCTGGCGATTGCTTTCATAAAGGAAGATTTGCCTACTCCAGGACCTCCTTTTAATATGATTTTCTTATGGCTATCGTGAGGTACGATATGGTCATAAAAAGAATGGAAACCATAACAGGTGTTTCCGCCCGGGTACATATGTCTTATTTTTGCCACACAGTCCACCTCCAAGCTATTTTAACAGAGTAATGATTCTATAATCTATATGTGGATGGTACACCAAATCCTACAGGTATATTTTGGTAGTCATTTACAAGTGACACAGGAGAACAGTCCCCTTGTGTCTAAATGCCGCTTGTATTTTGAGGATAAAAAAACCAGGCGAAAGCAGCTAATTTCGCCTGGTAATCATGATTAAGGTTGAAATTCAATCATTGTTTTCTTTCGGGTTAAATCCAGCCTTTTGCAGGGTGATTTTCATTTGATCTTTTAGCTCATCAACATATAAACGATAGAGTTGGGCCTGCTCAGCTTGTTCTTCGGTTGAAAGTCCTGCGCTTACTTTCTTTTTGGCAAGTTCATTTATACGCAGTTTAAGTTCTTCTTGCGTTGCCCTCATCTCCTTTAAGTAATTGGGACAGGGGGACGGGTCCCCTGTCCCGTTCCGGGTTATCCAGCGAGGGACATTGGCCCCGTCTCCTTGTCCCCCATTTGATCTTTTAGTTCGTCAGTAAGTTCATTTACAAGTATCCTAAGATCTTCTTGCACACTAATCAGCTACTATGATTAAAGTATAAGATAAATATTACACTTTTGGAAATTACCCTATTCAATTATTATTAGAACTAGACCAAAGCATATTAAAAATGTAATTGCCAGATATTTTTTCAGAGTAGTGATTAGGGAGGCCATGTTATATTGGAAAATATATGGGAGCTTCAGGAGTGTAATGAAGCGGCTGCCAAGGAAATCAGCGACAACCTCGGGGTTTCCGAATTAATCTCCCGCCTGCTGGTGCAGCGGGGTATCAATAGGGCAGAAGATGCTCGGAATTTCCTCCAGGCCAATCTGGAGAATTTAACCGACCCCTGGGAGATGCGAGGTATGGCTGCTGCGGTTGAGAGGATAAATCAAGCCATAACCCGTCAGGAAAAGATGATAATTTATGGGGACTATGATGTTGATGGGGTGTGCAGCATCGTTATTCTCCAAGAATGTCTGGAGCGTCTGGGTGGTCAGGTTGACTATTTCGTACCTAATCGCTTTAGTGATGGTTATGGTTTGAATGCTGAATCATTGCAAACACTGGCCAAGCAGGGCTGCCAGTTATTGATTACGGTAGACTGTGGCATCAGTTCTGTGGAAGAGACCATATTGGCAAATGGTCTGGGCATGGATGTAATTATTACGGATCATCATACTCCGCCATCTATTCAGCCTCCTGCTTGGGCTTTAATTAACCCCAAAAATGATGCAATTAAGGCCATAGCTAATTTGGCTGGAGCAGGAGTAGTGTTTAAGCTGGCCTGTGCTTTGGCCAAAGACCGGATATCACCGGAAGGTGTTTATGAATGGTTGGATCTGGTGGCCTTAGCAACAGTGGCGGATATCGTCCCTTTGTTGGATGAGAACCGAATTTTAGTAAAATATGGTTTGCGGAGGTTGAAAGAAACCAAACGCCCGGGATTGAGAGCGTTAATTCGGGAGACCGGACTGGAGGGCAAAAGCATCGAGAGCTGGCAGGTAGGATTTATGTTGGCGCCTCGTCTGAATTCGGCGGGGCGAATGGAATCAGCTCGCACCAGTGTGGAATTACTGCGCAGCCGGGACGAGCAGTACGCATCCCAGCGAGCCGCCCAATTAGGTAAGATGAACAATGAGCGCCGGCAGGTCGAAGAGGTTATCTATCAGGAAGCTATAGTTTCAGTTGAGAGTGATGCCAGGCTGGCTGCACAGCCCATATTGGTGGTAGGGGGAGAGGGGTGGCATCAGGGAGTCATTGGCATAGTGGCTGCCCGGTTGGCTGCAACTTATAATCGGCCGGCAGTAGTAATATCCTGGGAAGGCAGTTTGGGAAAAGGTTCGGCTAGAAGTATTGATGGGTTTAACCTTTATGAGGCATTGGACCAGGCTCGTAATTTTCTGTTAGGATTCGGCGGGCATAAGATGGCAGCCGGTTTAAGCATCAACCGTACTCAATTGCTTGCATTCCAAGAAGCCCTTGAACAGTATGCGGAAAAAAGATTTATTAAACCTGAATATAGGCGCATTAAAGCGGATATGGAAATTGAGGCCGGGGACATCCATCAATATCTATTGGATGAGATAGCAACTCTGCGACCTTTCGGGGAAGGTAATCCGATGCCCCGGTTTGTATTACGGTCCAATGCAATTAATAGACCGCTTCGGGTGGGTAACAACCGGGCTCACTTGAAGTTCAGAACTGGCCCCCAAAACATTGATAGTATTATCTTTAACCGAGCTGATATTAATGAAAGTACACTACCGAATTGTTCTCAAGATCTGCTGTTTGAAATTGATCAGAATGATTTTGGCGGGAAAAAGAATCTGCAGCTAAAAGTAAAGGATGTAAGATCTACGTTTTTAGGGCTAATGCCTTCTAAGGACAACAATAATTCAGTACGCCTGGCCCAGGCAGTTGGAAGGGCGGTTGAGGAAAACGTTACCGGGCACCCCGTCCTCTTTGTGTACCCGACCTACCGAAGTCTTTTGAAACACCAGGCAGTAATGGAATATTTTCTAAATGGGCACAATGTAGAGCCGCTGCACGGACATCTTCAGCCCGCAGACAGAATCCTGGCTCAAAATAAATTGTCCAGAGGGAATGGTCAAGTTTTTCTCATTACCAGGTCTTTCCTGCAATATTATCAAAACAATATGGGCTTACCCGGCAATCTGCGTTATATGGTGCGCATGTGGCCTGGTGCAAGTCCTGATGGGGATTTAGCTAATCATTCTCACCTGGAACTAGAGAATTTGGAGCAGAGCGCCAAGCTCGTTCTCTACCACAGTCGTGAAATTCCGGCCGACGGAGGACACATACTGGTGTACGCCAATCAGCCTCAGACGGTAAGACATTTCAACGATAATTATCCTGAAATTAAAGTTGAAGCGGGGATTCTGGATATGAGTCAGAGGAGGGCCGTGCGCCGCAAGTATACCAGCGGCGCTCAGGGAATAATGCTGAGTGATGGCACTCACACTGCCGGATGGCCTCATATCAGCGAAATTGATGGGATGATCCTGGCTGATTCTCCCCTGGGTTTATACGAAATAGCAGCACTTACCGATTATCTGCGAATTGGTCAAGAATTAAGGGTTGGGGTAGCTTTTGAGAAGAATAGTCTGGCTGTCAACCATAGATATTTAGAGCGGCTGTATCCTGAAATGGAGACAGTAAGGACAGTTATGAAGATATTTAATCAAATTGAAGACAGTCGACGCGAACTAAAAATGGATGACTTGGTATCGATAATTAACAGATATGGAAATAAGCAATATGCACGGCTGGAAATACTCTCAGTATTGCGTGTTTTGGCGGATTTGGACTTGTGTCGCTTTGAGAAAAGCGGTAATATTAGGGGAATATACTCAGAGGATGCTGAAAAACTGATATCCAGTGTATGCAACACCCCCTATTACATGGAGGGTTTAGCTGAGAAACAGATTTTGGCTGACTGGGAGATGGAGCTAAATAACGCGTTGGTATGGTGATATAAATGGGACCGCAAACAATTTTAGACCGTGTAAGAGAATATGATCCCCGGGCCGATTTTGATTTAATTGCCAAAGCATATAATTATGCGGTAATTGCGCACGGGGATCAAAAGAGGATCTCCGGTGAGCCCTATATGATTCATCCGGTGGAAGTAGCTCTCATTTTGACGGAAATCGAAATGGACAGCGCTTCTATCTGTGCCGCGCTGCTGCACGATGTAATCGAAGATACACATTTTAACTATCAGAATCTAGAGGATGAATTTGGTGAAGAAATTGCTCGTTTGGTGGATGGCGTTACCAAACTAAGCCGGATTGATTTTAAATCTCGTGAAGAGGCTCAGGCAGAAAATCTGCGCAAGATGTTCATTGCCATGGCCAAGGATATTCGGGTGGTACTAATAAAACTTGCGGATCGCCTTCATAATATGCGAACCCTGAATTTTCAACCCGAACCTAAACAGAAGGAAATCGCCCGGGAAACTATGGAGATTTTTGCACCGCTGGCTCATCGCCTGGGCGTATTCAAATATAAATGGCAGCTTGAAGATCTAGCTTTCTTATATCTGGAACCGGAAATGTATCATGAAGTTGCTCAAAGGCTTAAAACTAAACGAAAAGAAAGAGAAGAATATGTTAACACCTTAAAACAACAGATAAAAGATGGGTTGGAACAGATTGGGATTGAGGGTGATATAGCCGGACGTCCTAAAAATATTTATAGTATATACAAAAAAATGATTAAGCAGAACAAACCGATAGATGAAATTTATGATAAAATTGCCATTCGGGTGGTGGTTGATACTATTCCCGAATGTTACGGAGTTTTAGGCATTATTCATACCATCTGGAAACCTCTTCCCGGTAGGTTTAAAGACTACATTGCCACACCTAAACCTAACATGTATCAATCTCTGCACACAACGCTGATTGGGCAAGGGGGCGAGCCCTTCGAAGTTCAGATTCGTACTGGAGAGATGCACGTTACCGCCGAATCGGGAATAGCGGCCCACTGGCATTATAAAGAAGCAATCAATCCTAAAGACCGGGATAAGAAATATGAAGAGAAGCTATCTTGGCTGCGGCGGATTCTAGAATGGCAGCAGGATGTCAATGATAATTCCGAGTTTATGGAATCGCTCAAAAAGGATCTTTTTGATGATACAGTTTTTATCTTCACTCCCAAAGGGGCGGTTATTGAATTGCCCAAGGGCGCTTGTCCGGTGGATTTTGCCTACCGGGTTCATACTGAGGTGGGCCATAAATGCACCGGAGCCAGAGTAAACGGACGCATCGTACCGCTGGATTATCAGCTGAACAACGGTGATATCGTGGAAATCATAACCTCTAAGAACTCGGTTGGACCTACACGTGGGTGGTTGGACTTTGTTAAGACGTCCTCGGCCCGCAGCCGCATCAAGGCCTGGTTCAAAAGGGGACAGCGCCATGAAAACATAATCAAAGGCAATGAATTGCTGGAAAACGAGCTAAAGAAGAGACATCTTGATCCTAAGGAACTGCTGAAAGAATCAAAATTAGCGGAGATTTTGGATCGCTTTTCATTGGCGATGGTTGACGATTTATTTGCTGCCGTAGGGGATGGCAGTTTGACTGCCAACCAAGTAATTAACAAAGTTAAGGATGTCTATTTTCCGAATACGCAGGTAGAGGATATAATTAAAACACCGGTCAGTACCCTATCTGGGCCGATACGAGATAGAGAAACCAGGGCTCTTAAAATCAAAGGGGTTGATGACGTTGTCATTAGGCTCGCGCACTGCTGCAATCCCCTGCCAGGTGATGAGGTGCTAGGGTATATTACCCGAGGGCGAGGGGTATCCGTGCACCGTCGGGACTGTCCCAATTTACTGAATTATTTGCGCAATGAAAGCGGCAGAATAATGGAGGTAGAATGGGCTGCGGAGAAAGGCAATTACTTGGTTGAGATGGAGATAAATTCAATGGATAGGCCCCGTTTGACTTCCGATGTGATGACCATACTGGCGGATATGAAAATACCGGTAAATTCTGTATTTTCTCGAGTCACTAAAAATAGTCTGGCAGTTATGAATCTAAAGCTGGAAATTGTAGATATGGGACAACTAAATGCAATCAAGCAGCGAATACAAAAAGTAAAAGGTATAACTGAAGTTAGAAGGGTATTACCGGGAGAGACCAGAGGTGAATAAGTAACTGGTGGAACCGGCAGCAATATATACTGGGAGGTAGAAAAAACGTGATATTAATGCTTGTGGAAATCAGCAGCATGGGTGAGAATTGTTATATCGTAGGCTGTGAAGAAACCCGGGAGGTGGCTGTTATAGATCCCGGCGGCAATGCGCGGGGTATACTTAATTTATTAAAAGAGAACAATTTGACAGCTGTCTATATAATCAATACCCATGGCCACATCGATCATATCGGGGGCAACCGGGGGGTTAAAGAAGCCACTGGAGCCCAAATACTTATCCATGAACAAGATGGAAAAATGTTGGTTAATCCCGCCTCCAATTTCTCTTTCCTTATGGGCACCAAAGTTACCAGCCCCCCTGCCGACAGGTTTGTCAAGGAAGGCGATATCATAAAAATCGGCAACACAGTTGAGCTTGAGGTCATTCATACACCTGGTCACAGTCTGGGGGGAATATGTTTGAAAACCGGCGACATTATATTTGTAGGTGATACTTTATTCCAGGGTTCAATTGGCAGAACCGATTTTCCCGGAGGCTCCTATAAACAACTGATTCAGATGATTAAGGAAAAACTTCTTTGTTATGCTGATGAGGTTGTCGCTTATCCCGGTCACGGACCAGCCACTACCATCGGTTTTGAGAGGAAGCATAATCCCTTTCTACAGCAATAAAATTTGCACAAAAAAAGGCCATGTTTCATTTCAGAAACGTGGCCTTTTGGTTAGTTATGGGAAAATAATCAGGATCTAAGCAATTTTGCTGATATTTATAATATGGAATTACTATAAAGCTTATATCAACTGATTAGATCACGAATAATTCCAGGAAAATTGGCTTTGGGGGGATTAGAAATACTTCTGGCAATTGAGATTCATCCACCAACATTATTTAATAGTCTGCATGATCTAATCAGGATGGCCTTTCCCGAGTATGAGTTGCGGGCAGGAAGGTGCGGCAGTGCTCAGGGGCGCATCGCTATGAGTTTTGTTGCAAGCAACGATCGTCTTTTAATAACCGGCTCGATAACCATGAATGGCAAGACTACCCAGGATCGACAGGATTATGAGCTTAAAACGAGTGAGCCGGAGCAAAGCCTTCTAATCAAGCGTTGGGCGCGGACATTTACCTATCAACTGATTTGTCGGCATCTGGAACATAACTTTAACCCGTATGGAATTCTTACCGGAGTTCGTCCGGTAAAGATAGTACAGCGGTTTCTGGATGAAGGTTGGGATAATGATCATATCAGGAGTAGATTGGAAACCGAATATCTTTTGAGCAATGCCAAAGCCGACCTGCTAATAAATGTTGCTCGACTCAACCACCCCAGCTTGCTTTCAAGAGGTGAAGCGCGTAAAAAGTTGAGTATTTATATCGGTATACCTTTTTGCCCCAGCCGCTGTTACTACTGTTCGTTCCCCGGGGCAGTTCTTAGAGATTACCAGCTAGATATGGTTCCCTATATGGACGCTCTGTTGTCAGAGATGAATATCATCGGCGACTTTATTGCCGGAAACGATTGGCAGGTACAGACTATCTATCTGGGCGGAGGAACCCCTACAGTTATTACCGACACTGATCTGAACCGCATTTTCACGGTCCTGCACCACAAGTATATATCCCCGGCAACAATTGAGATAACAGTAGAGGCGGGCAGGCCGGATACATTGTCACCTACGCGTTTGCAAGGGCTGAAACATGTCGGCGTGAACCGGGTATGTATTAATCCCCAAACCATGAATGATGACATCCTCAAACTGATAGGCCGCGGCCATAATTCCCAGATGGTTATTGATGCAGTAGAATGGGCTCGTTCAGCTGGGGTTGAACATATTAACATGGACCTTATTGTGGGACTGCCCGGTGAAAAAAGGGAACACTTTTTAGAGTCGGTTGAAAAAGTCCTGAATCTCAGGCCGGATAACATTACGGTACATACCCTGGCGGTAAAAAGGGGATCTGCTCTGGCTGAAGCGGAGGGGAAAGGCAATAACCGGGAGAAAATTGCGGCCGTAGAGGAAGGCGTCAACTCTTGTGAGCGGCTTATTACCCAAGCTGGCTATCAGCCTTATTATCTATATCGTCAAAAATATATGAAAGCCGGTTTGGAGAATACAGGGTATACGCTGCCGGGTAGTGCCTGTTTGTATAATATCCAGATGATAGAGGAGCGCCAGACCATAATTGGCCTGGGAGGCGGGGCCAGCAGCAAATTCGTGAATCCTTCAGATTGGAGCTTAACCTCTATCCATAATCCCAAAGATCCCAACAGGTATATTAAAACAGTGGAAATGCTGAGTACACGCAAAGTTGACAAGCTCAGAGCCTTAAACTAGAATTATCCAGAGAAATACATAATTCGGGAGGACAAATAGATGATGGTAAAAGCCCCCCGGGGTACTTACGATATCCTACCGCCTGATTCTGCCAAATGGCAGTACATTGAAAAAATAATATATGAAACTGCGGGACTATTCGGTTATAGCGAGATTCGCACCCCTATTTTTGAACATACCGAGCTGTTTGAGCGCGGTGTAGGCGAAACCACTGATATTGTTACCAAAGAGATGTATACCTTCTCAGACAAATCTGACCGCAGCTTGACTCTGAGGCCGGAAGGAACTGCCTCCTGCGTGCGGGCTCTGATCGAACACAGTATATATGGAGGGGTTATGCCGGTTAAATGGTACTACAGCGGCCCCATGTTCCGTTATGATCGGCCTCAAACCGGAAGATTCCGACAGTTTCATCAGTTTGGGGTTGAGGTCTTTGGCAGCAACAGCCCCTATCTCGATGCAGAAATTATAATACTTTTGGTGAAAATCCTGGCTAATCTGGGGTTGGATGATTATGAACTCCATCTAAATTCAGTAGGGTGTCCGGAATGCCGGGAAATTTATCGGCAAAAGCTGATCGCCCATATCAGCCCCATAAAAGAGCAGCTATGCCCGGACTGTCAGGCTCGCTACCAGAAAAATCCGCTGCGAGTTCTGGACTGTAAGGTGAAGTCTTGTCAAGAGGCCATTAGCGGGTTTCCTTATATATTTGACAGCCTTTGTGATGATTGCCGGGAACATTATGCCAAGGTAAAGTCAGGGCTGGAAGATAACCAGATCAATTATATTCATGATAACAATCTAGTCCGAGGTTTGGATTATTATACCAATACTGCGTTTGAAATCCATATTCCGCAGATCGGTTCCCAGAGTGCGGTAGGCGGCGGCGGAAGGTATAATGGGCTGGTCAAAGAGTGTGGAGGACCGGATATACCAGGAATTGGTTTTGCACTGGGGATGGAGCGGTTACTGCTGGCCTTGGATAATCTGCCCGGGAGAATGCCGCCGGACGTGAAAATGGACGTATTCCTGGCCGTCTTGGATGAAGAATATAACCTCCCGGCCTTACGTGTGCTGGACCGCCTCAGAAACGCGAACATTAGAGCGGACCGGGATTACAATGGGCGCAGTATGAAAGCGCAGATGAAATACGCTGACAAACTGGGCGCACAAGTCGTAATTCTGATGGGAGAGGATGAGGTGAACCGGGGGACCTTCACGATCCGTAATATGAACTCCAGGGAGCAGCTTGAGGTAGAGGCAGCGCAGTTGATCCCTGTAATAAAAGATATACTGGCATAGATGGGGAGGATAACGACGTAATGAAGAGGACACACAACGCCACTGATATTGATTTGACCAAAATAGGGGAGACCGTAACCCTTAATGGCTGGGTAGATTCACGGAGAGATCATGGGGGACTTATTTTTATTGATCTGCGGGATCGTTCCGGTATTATCCAGGTTGTCTTCAATCCGGAATTAAATGAAGAAGCCTTTCACCTCGCCGAAAGTGTCCGGGGCGAATATGTGGTCGCAGTAAATGGCGAAGTTAGGGCAAGACCAGAGGATACCGAAAACCCTAATTTAGAAACCGGTAAAATAGAAGTATATGCGCAAAAGATGGAAGTATTGAATTCCGCTAAAACTCCTCCTTTCTATATAGAAAATGGGATTGATGTAGATGAATTGCTGCGCCTTCGTTACCGCTACCTGGATTTGCGCAGACCGGAAATGAAGGATAATCTTCTCCTGCGTCACCGGGTGGTTAAATCTATTCGGGATTACCTGGATGAACAGGGCTTTATTGAGATAGAGACTCCCATTCTGGGCAGAAGCACTCCAGAGGGTGCCCGTGATTATCTGGTGCCCAGCCGGGTTCATCCTGGAGAGTTCTTTGCATTGCCTCAATCCCCGCAGCAATATAAACAGATGCTGATGGTGGCTGGAATGGAGAAATATTTCCAAATAGCTCGCTGCTTCAGGGATGAGGATTTAAGAGCTGACCGACAGCCTGAATTCACCCAACTGGACTTGGAAATGTCCTTTATCGATGAAGAAGATATTATCAACCTTATTGAGGGAATGATGCCCAAGTTGTTCAAAGACGGATGTAATCAAGATATTTCGGCGCCATTTCCCCGTATATCCTATGATGAGGCTATGTTGAAATATGGATCCGATCAGCCTGATCTCCGTTTTGGCTGGGAAATAGTAGACATTACCGAATTAGTGAAAGATGTAGAATTTAAGGTTTTTGCCAGTGCCATTACCGGGGGGGGAGTAGTACGTGCCTTAAATGCCAGAACCTGCGGCTCTTTTACCCGCAAAGAGATTGACGACCTGGGGCGAATGGCGGTGGATTTCGGAGCTAAAGGTTTAGCCTGGATTAATGTAACCGAGACCGAATTGAAGTCACCCATAACTAAGTTCTTCAGTGAAGAGAAGATGCAGCAAATTCTCCAGACATTGGACGCACAGCCTGGAGATCTCCTTCTTTTCGGCGCTGATCAGGCCGACATAGTTGCCCGCGTTCTGGGGGTGTTACGCTTAAATCTGGGGCGGCGGTTAAATCTCTGTGATCCTAATCAGCTTGCTTTTGCCTGGGTGATGGAATTCCCTCTCCTGGAATATGATACTGAGGAAAAACGCTATGTTGCTGTTCATCACATGTTCACCTCACCTCGTCTTGAGGATATTCCTTTACTGGCAACTGCCCCTGGACAGGTGAAGGCCCGGGCCTATGACTTAATATTAAATGGGGTTGAGATTGGTGGAGGCAGTATACGGATTCACCGTCGGGATTTACAGGAGAAAATGTTTGCTCTGCTGGGGATGAGCATGGAGGAAGCCAAGGAAAAATTTGGATATATGCTGGAAGCCTTTGAATATGGAGCCCCACCGCATGGTGGAGTTGCATTTGGAATTGACCGCATGATTATGCTTATGGCGGGCAGAGACAGTATCCGAGATGTTATCGCGTTTCCCAAAACCCAGAGCGCAGCCTGCCCCATGACTGATGCGCCTTCAACTGTCAGCTCCAAACAGCTTAGAGAACTGTCTTTAAAGTTGAAAGATGCTTAGTACACTGTCAAGGGACCGGGATGGGACAGAGGGACCGTCCCTTGTCCCATTTTATGACATCCCGGATGGGACAAGGGACCTGTCCCTCTTACGCAATAATTGGAAATAAGCACATATTATTACAGGCCCCTGTTATTGAAGCAGGGAACTTTCTGTGTTATTATCTTATTAAACAAAATATCCCTGCTGTTCACGTGAACAGCCGTTTAGTTTTTGCCAACACAAAAACTATGGGAGTTCGGACTTCATATATGACGTGCAAGCCCAATTATCTGGGACACATAAAGTATATGAGAGAACACCCACCTGCTTTGCAGGTTAAAACTCGCGGCGCCACGGATCAGTGGGGCTTTTTTTATGGAACTCCTGAGGAGGCGTTTAATATAAAACGCCTCCTCAGGAGTTCCATAAAAACGCTCGCGGCGCGATGCACACAAAATGCGAAGGGAAGGCGCTATAGCGCTTTCCCTTCGCGTTTTGCCACGCAATTTGGGCAAGCGTTCATTGAATTATATTGGTGACAAGCCCAACTAAATAGGTATAATTATATTAATCGACATGTCTGCAATTATTTTGTAAAAAATATGAATTATTGCAGGAATAACGTTGGGAGGAATAAAATAATGTTATATTGGGATCATGAAAAAGAGTGTATGCCTAGGGAAAAGCTGCAAGAACTGCAGCTCCGAAGACTTAAAGAGACAGTTTATCGTGTGTATTCTTTTGTTCCGGCCTATAAGGCGAAAATGGATGAAGCAGGGGTAAAACCCCAGGATATAAAGAGTCTGGCGGATCTCAAATATCTGCCCTTTCTTACTAAACAAGATTTTCGGGACAATTATCCTTTCGGTTTGCTGGCAGTCCCTATGCGAGATGTGGTCAGAATCCAGTCTTCATCCGGTACTACCGGTAAACCAACCGTAGCAGGTTATACGAAGAATGACATTGAAACCTGGGCTGAACTTATGGCCAGGTGTATGACCACTGCAGGTGCTACCCGTGATTCGGTGATTCAAATTACCTGGGGATATGGGCTCTTTACTGGAGGACTGGGGGGCCATTACGGGGCAGAAAAGATCGGAGCCGCGGTTCTTCCGGCTTCGGGCGGAAACACCAAGCGTCAGGTCCAACTGATGCATGATTACGGTGTAACTATGTTGGGCTGCACACCATCCTATGCTCTGGTTATTTATGAAGAATTCCAGAGGATGGGTTTAAAGCGTTCAGAATTCAAATTCAAATCAGGAATATTTGGAGCCGAGCCCTGGTCGGAAAATATGCGCAAAGAGATCGAGACTAAATGGGAAATCGATGCCCATGATGTCTATGGCATGACCGAGTTAGTCGGGCCTGGGGTGGCTATAGATTGTGCTTACAAGCAGGGCCTGCATCTGGCTGAGGACCATTTTATCGCCGAGATTATCGATCCTGATACCGGTGAAGTGCTGCCCGAAGGCAGTCATGGAGAACTGGTAATAACCTCGTTGACCAAAGAAGCGCTGCCGATCATACGTTATCGCACCAGAGATTTGACCTCGATAAACTATGAAAAATGCGATTGTGGGAGGACTCATGGGCGGATTAAAAAAATACTGGGACGCTCGGACGATATGCTTATCATTCGCGGAGTTAATGTATTTCCTTCTATGGTAGAAAGTATTCTGTTACAGATACCGGGGATTGAGCCGCAATACCAGTTGATTGTGGAGCGCAAGAATAATCTGGATCGGTTGGAAGTCCAGGTTGAGGTTTCCGAAAACGTTTTTAGCGATGAAGTGAGAAAACTAGAAGAGCTGGAAGACAAGATTAGCAAGGAACTGAATAGCGGGCTCGGGATAGCTGTTAAAGTTCGCCTGGTTGAGCCTCAATCCATAGAACGCAGCGAAGGCAAGGCGAAAAGGATTATCGACAATAGAAAGATATAGGAGGGAAATAATATGGCTAAACAGATATCAGTATTTTTAGAGAATAAATCCGGCCGACTAGCTCACGTCACCAAGGTATTGGGCGATGCAGGTATTAACATTCGGGCTCTCTCGATAGCGGATACGTCTGATTTTGGCATACTCCGCTTAATCGTAAATGATCCTATTAATGCCCATAAGATTCTTAAGGAAGCTGGTTTTACTGTAAGCGAGACCGAAGTGATAGCCGTTCGTATGCCTGATTCTCCGGGAGGGTTAGCCTCCGTTTTGGATCAGATGTCAGAGGAAAACCTTAATATTGAATACCTGTATGCGTTCCTGGGAATGTCAGGTAATGAGGCCTTGGTTGTTTTTAAGGTGGAAGATATAAAGAAAGCCAAGATATCATTTAACTCTAAAGGGATTAAATTTATGGAAGAACAAGAACTTTACCAGCTTTAAGAGAGAAGTGCGGGCCGAATAAAGACTATGGAGAGAAGAATAGTCCATTAGTGATGTTGGCGCCTTTCGGGCAGATTCGATAATGGACGAACCAGAATATACCGGAAAGCTTTTCACATTAATAAAGGGATGTGCCGGTTATGGATATTATCAAACTTCTCTTAAGAAGGCGTTTGATAAAAAAGCTCGCGGCGCGATGCACACAAAACGCGAAGGGAAGGCGCAACAGCGCCCGCGTTTTGGCACACAATTCGCGCAAGCGCTCATTGATTATTAATTTTAATAATGTACGCACTGAAAAAGTGGGTCGGTCATACCTATACCTGACAAAGGCATAGGAAAGGCCGACCCACCTCCTTTTTACGTGGTATATTGGGAATTTTTACCCAATTGCGATCTTTTAAATCAGGATATGCTAATAAATGCCGATTGGCCCTTTAGTGTAATTATTTGGCGAAAAAACAACTATAAAGAGATAGTTAATCTTTTCACAAAGAAGGTATATAGTTTTCTTAAATAGAATAAGGTGGGGAGATGTGGAGCGAAGTGGAGTAAAAACCCAAAAATATTACCAAAGGAAGTAGAACTTATGTTCCTGGGTGAATATCAGCATTCATTGGATGCCAAGGGAAGAATAATAGTTCCGTCCAAGTTTCGCGAGGAACTGGGAGCCAGATTCATTACTACCAAAGGCTTGGACAACTGTTTATTCCTGTATCCAATGGAAGAATGGAAAATAATCGAAGAGAAGCTTAGAGCGCTTCCTTTCACCAGAGCAGACGTTCGATCTTTTGCACGTTTTTTCTTTGCCGGTGCTTCGGAACTGGAAATTGATAGACAGGGCAGAATACTCCTGCCACCTAATTTGAGAGAATATGCTGGCATAGAAAAAGACTTGACTATAATTGGGGTTGGCGCCCGGGTAGAGATTTGGGCCAATGAGAAGTGGGCACCATATAACCAGACGGCACAATCTTCATATGAAGTCATCGCCGAAAACCTGGTGGGACTGGGGTTTTAGGAGTGAAAATATTTGCATCTACCCGTATTGTTACAGGAAACTATAGAGAATCTGATAAGCAATCCACATGGGACTTATATTGACTGTACTTTGGGCGGTGGCGGACATCTGCGTTATTTGGCGGAGAGCCTGGCATCTGATGCTACAGTGATTGGATTGGACAAAGACGCTGACATACTTGAACAGACCCGTATATACCTGGAAGGACTCAATGTCACTTTGATTCAATCAGATTTCAGATATTTAAAGCAGGTCTTGCAGGATTTAGAAATCGAACTCGTTGATGGGATAATGATGGATTTGGGTGTCTCATCATTTCAACTTGACACAGCTACACGAGGATTCAGTTTTCATGAAGATGCATCACTGGATATGCGTATGAATCGTGAGCAATATTTAACTGCTCAAGATATTGTAAATGACTATAACGAAGCAGAAATCACCGATATTCTTTTTTCATATGGGGAAGAAAAATATGCTCGCAGTATAAGCAAAGCCATCGTAAGTTACCGAGAGAAAAAACCCATTACCAGCACGTTGGAACTGGCCGATATCATTAAAGGGGCGGTGCCTGCCAAGTATCGCCGCGAAAAACATCCAGCTCGCAAAAGCTTTCAAGCCTTAAGAATTGCAGTCAACGATGAGTTAGGAGCATTGCGGGAAGTTTTACCACAGGCCGTAGATGTCTTAAAGCCGGGGGGAAGGCTATGCGTAATCAGCTTTCATTCGCTGGAAGACCGTATAGTAAAGCAGTTTATACAGGAGAAATCAATAACATGTATCTGTCCGCCCAGCTTTCCGATATGTATCTGCGGTCAAAAACCACAGCTGAAGATGATTAAGCGCAAACCGATTGTGGCAAGTAGCGAGGAATGTGAAAATAATCCTCGCGCCAGAAGTGCCAAACTCAGGGTGGCGGCAAGAATTTAGTTCTAAAGTCTAGGGAGGTTTAATAATATGCTACAAGCGGAATCCAGTTGTGCAAGGGATTGGAGGACTTCTGATTTACCAGAGCCAATTACTAGGGGGAGAATAGTCAGGAAGGCTGTTCATAAAGTAAATAACAAGCGGAAGTTGTATATAAAGACAGCATTTTTGTTTTTCAGTTTCGCATTATTACTGGTTTTTCTATGTAACATGAGTTCAACTCTGGGTTATCAGATTGAACAATTAAATCTTGATATACAAAGTTTACAAACAGCCAATAACCGCTTGGATTTCCAAATAGCGGAAAGAAGTTCACTTGATAGAGTTGAGCGGGTTGCGGTTACTGATCTCGGTATGTATAAGCCGGATACTAAAACATCCATAGCGCTGGAAGTTAAAGCCGAACCGGTTCAGGTAGCTAGTCTCGCAGTGACCACACCAGATGATAAGAATATTAGTCAAAGGATATTGAATAAAATGTATAGCAGCCTGTCTCGCCTGGCCCAAAATAGTAAATAATAGATTAAGATGAGGTGGCATATATATGCAAACTGCCGGTTTGCTTTTGAGAAAGCGTATAGCAACGCTTTTTTTCTTATTTACTATTGGTTTTTGTCTATTAGGAGGTAGGATTTTCTGGGTTCAGTTTGTAAAAGGGGCTGAATTATCAGATATGGCAACTCAGAACCGGATGCGGGATGTACCGGTGGAATCCAAACGGGGAATTATATATGACCGCAATGGTAATGAGTTGGCTATTTCAATTAGTGCCGATTCTGTTTATGCAATTCCGGCTGAGGTTGGCCGTTCCAAAAGGCAAGATGAAGTTGCCCAAAAACTGGCCCAGGTTTTGGGGATGGATCAAGCCGGTCTGCTGAAAAAAGTTAGTGCCAATAGTTCTTTTGAATGGGTTAAGCGGCAAATAACTCCCGAACAGGCCCAAAAGATTAGGGATATGAGTCTGCCTGGGATTGACTTAACCGAAGAGAGCCGTCGTTTTTATCCCAAAGGAACCCTGGCTGCCCATGTCCTGGGGATAGCCGGGATCGATAACACCGGCTTGGAAGGGATCGACTACTTCTATAATGATCTGGTAGGCGGGACCAAAGGACGGATTGTTATTGAGCATGATGCGGCTGGGCGCGAGATTCCTGAGGCCACTCACCAATTTATTGCCCCTGTGGATGGGGGCAACCTGGTGCTGACCATAGATCAGACCATTCAATACATTGCTGAACGGGAATTGGATAAGGTTTTCACTGAGAGACAAGCGAAAAACGCGGCGGTTATAGTTATGGATCCTAAAACGGGAGAAATTCTGGCGCTGGCTTCTAGACCCACTTTTGACCCCAACCATTTTGCCGCTTCTCCCACCATTAACCGTAGAAATTTTGCTATCAATGATTCGTATGAACCTGGCTCAACTATGAAGATAACCACCTCTGCCATGGCCTTGGAGGAAAATGTTGTAAACCGCAACACTCCATTCTTCTGCCCTGGATATATAAAAGTAGGCTCCGAAACAATTGGTTGTCCCAACCAGAAGCCTCACGGCCAGCAAACTTTTGCCCAGATTGTGGAGAACTCCTGCAATGTGGGTTTTGTCCAAGTGGGTCTGAATCTAGGCATAGATAAATATTACAAGTATCTGGGCGCCTTCGGTTTTGGTCAATTAACTGGAATAGATCTGCCCGGGGAAGCGAAAGGGATTGTGGTACCGCAGGCCCGAGCTAAACAGATAGACCTGGCCACAATGGCTATGGGGCAGGCCAATGCGGTAACCACCATACAACTGACCACTGCTGTGGCAGCGGTTTCTAATGGAGGCAAGTTAATGCAGCCTCATTTATTGAAAGAGGTTGTTGATGGTAATGGCAATGTGATCAAGACTATTGAACCAAAAATGGTTACACAGGTTGTTTCGGAAAACATTGCTAAAGAACTATGCAACATCTTGGAGGGGGAAGTGACCAATGGAACCGGTAGCAATGCCTATATTGAAGGATACCATGTAGGCGGCAAGACCGGAACTGCCCAAAAGATCGCTCCAGGGGGAGGTTATCTGCCTGATGAATATGTAGCTTCTTTTGTTGGTTTGGCTCCTTCAGATGATCCCCGTTTAGTATGTATGGTGGTAGTGGATGCGCCCAAGGGTTATCCATACTACGGTGGATGGGTGGCAGCTCCGGCTGCCCGGGAGATATTAAATGATTCTCTGCATTACCTGCAAGTGCCTTTGCGTCAAGACGACGGTAAGCAGGTACCACTGGTGGATGAAAACATGATTGTTCCCGATGTCGTAAATCTGCCCTTGGCTGATGCTTTAGCCAGTATCAATGGAAGAGGCTTTAAGGCCAAGGTAAGTGGTACCGGCAATATTGTATGGCAGCAGACTCCCCGAGCATCAAGTAAATTAACTAAAGGATCTGAGGTTATAATATACATGTCTCCATTTGATAAAGGCAAGCCCGATGGAGAGGTAACTGTACCCGATTTACAAGGTAAATCGATGAAGGAAGTGGCCAGAATCTTGTCTGAGTTAGGCCTGCACCTGCTTCCCGATGGATATGGTATTTCCGCTGGACAGTCTCCTGAAGCGGGCAAAGTAGTTACCAACGGCTCAACTATTAAGGTTCGTTTCCAACCTCTGGGTGAATAATAACCCAAAAGAGTGAAAAACTAGGGTACCTGAGGTCTCAGGAAAGGGGGAATAGATTTGGAGCTGGGAGAAATAATGCACGGTATCGATTATAAATTGATTACAGGTAAATTAGATCAAGATATTAAAGGAATTAGTTATGATTCCAGAAAAGTAAAACCGGGCGACCTGTTTATCTGTATACCAGGTTATAAAACCGACGGACATGAATTCGCCGATCAAGCTCTAAGCAGAGGGGCAGCAGCACTGCTAGCGGAAAGAGAAATGGCAGTCAATACTGAAGCAGTTCTGTTATTGACCACTGATTGCAGAAAAGCCATCCCGGTTGTGGCCTCCAATTTCTACCACCAGCCATCCCACCATATTAAAGTAATCGGTGTAACCGGGACCAATGGTAAAACTACCACCACCCATTTGATTAAAGCTATTCTGGAACAACAGGGTGAGCGAGTTGGTATCATGGGCACACTTTATGCACGGATGGGTGCTGCTGAGAAGACCCTGAGCAACACGACTCCTGAATCAGTGGACATTGAGGAGTTTCTGAGTCTGGTGCAAAAGGAAAAAGGAGATTATATGGTTATGGAGGTATCCTCTCATGCACTTGCAATGGGCAGAGTGGATAAAATACGGTTTCACGCCGCCGTATTCACAAACCTCACCCAGGACCATCTTGATTATCATCGAACCATGGATAACTACAAAGAATCTAAATTAAAATTATTTAAGAGCCTTATTAGGGAGGCCGGGTATTTTTCTATAATAAACGCAGATGACCCAGCAGCGCATGATTTTATGGAAGCCAGCGGTCCTAATTATTATAGTTATGGAATAACTGAAGAAGCAGATGTAAAAGCTGTCAATTTACGGTTTAACCTCAAAGGCAGCCAGTTTACAGTAAATTATCGCGGAGATAGTTTCGATATTAACATGAAATTGATTGGCCGTTTCAGCGTATATAATGCTTTAGCGGCTATTACTTATGCACTGGGAGAAGGGGTGGAAGCGTCGGTTATTAAGACTGCCCTGGAAAAGGTAGAAGGAGTAGCCGGCAGGTTTGAACAGGTAGATTGTGGTCAGAACTTTACCGTAATAATAGACTACGCTCATACCCCGGACGGACTGGAAAATATCCTGCGCACCGCCAAGGAAATCCTGGAGAATCGCCTGATAACGGTTTTCGGCTGTGGAGGCGACCGAGATAAAACGAAAAGACCGCTGATGGGTAAGATAGCGGCACAATATAGTGATTTCTGTATCGTAACATCTGACAATCCCCGCAGTGAGGAACCAGAAGCTATAATTGACGATATTATCCCTGGTTTGATGGAAGTAGAAAACTCGCATTATGCCAAAATAGTTGATAGGCGGGAAGCAATCCATCAAGCCATTTGCCTCGCTAAAAAAGGTGATCTGGTTATAATTGCGGGCAAAGGGCATGAAACCTATCAGCTAGTTAAGGATCAGGTGCTCAAATTTGATGATAAGAAAGTTGCAGCGGAGTTCTTGAGAGGAAAACTTGAGAAATGAGATTGGGTTTAGATTTTGTAATCGCAAGTATGAATGGGAACCTGCTGACTGGAAACCTTGCCAACTGGGTGATTGGCGTCAGCACCGATTCCCGAAAAGTAAAGCCAGGAGAGTTATTTTTTGCCCTGCAGGGTGATAATTTTGACGGTCATGATTATATCAGCAAAGCATGGGAAGCGGGAGCAACCGCAGTGGTAGTCTCAAATACTGAGAAGATATCTGCAGCAATTCCCGGCGGAGCTGTTATTCTGGTCAAGAATACTCTGGAAGCTTTGCAGAAACTGGCTGGAACGTACCGACAGCTATTTAATATCCCCATCGTGGCTGTGACCGGCAGTGTTGGTAAAACTACCACCAAAGATATGTTGGCCGAATGTCTGGCCCCGCTTTACAAAACCTTAAAAACTCCCGGTAACTTTAATAATGAAATTGGGCTGCCTTTAACCCTAATGAGTCTTGAGCGGGAGCATGGCGCTGCTGTAGTGGAACTGGGCATGAGTGCCCCAGGTGAAATTGCTCATCTGGCCGAAATAGTTAAGCCTACCTATGCCATTATTACTAATGTTGAACCGGTTCACCTTGAGACTATGGGTACCTTGGAAAATATAGCCCTGGCAAAATGTGAGGTCTTGGATTTCATCGCCCCAGATAAATTCGCACTTATAAATGGAGACAGTGAATTGCTGACTCAAACCGCTTCAAGCTATATAACTCCCCAATATAAATTTGGCTATGACCAAAAATGTGATATCCGGGTTGTGAATGTCGCAACGATCCCAACTGGGATAAATGTAATGATTAGTTTGCTGGGTAAGACTGACGTTTTCTATTTTCCGATTCCAGCCAAGCAGCTGGCCCTGAACCTGGCGGCCGCAGTGGGGACTGCCTATCTAATGGGTGTAAGTCCCGAAAACATTAAAGAGAGTTTAACCAACTATCGCCCCAGCGGCAACCGCCTCAATATTATGGCCTTGTCGGCCGGAGGTTTGGTTATCAATGATACCTATAATGCCAATCCGGTATCCATGATGGCGGCTCTGGAGGTATGCAAAGACTTGGGTGCAGGGCGGCAAACTGTTGCAGTGCTGGGTGATATGCTAGAATTGGGTGATTATGAAGTTGAAGGGCATATGCAGGTTGGGGAGAGAGCCGCTGAGTTGAATCTGGATATGTTGGTAACAATTGGCGAACGGGCTGCATATATTGGGCAAGGCGCCATTTTAAACGGAATGCCGGCTGACTTGGTAATGCACTTTAATAACCAAGAAGAAAGTCTGCCCTGGTTAAAGAAATATGTTGGACAACAAGAGGTCGTTCTATTTAAAGGTTCGCGAGGCATGGCGCTGGAAAAACTGGTAAATAAATGGTTGGCCTAGGCGAACTGCGGAGGTTTCACAAATGCATGAATATATTATTAATGCCTGCCTGGCTGCCGGAGTTGCAGTATTGATATCTCTAGCCATGGGGCCATTTATGATTCCATTTCTCACTCGCCTGAAAGTGGGACAGAATATAAGGGAAGATGGACCCCGGGGACATTATGTCAAAGCAGGCACTCCCACCATGGGAGGGATTATTATTATCACCGCTCTTATGGTGGCTAGCTTTCTATTTGCGGGCAGCAGCAAGGAAGTGCTTACTGCGGTATTGGTGATGTTGGCTTTTGGTGGAATTGGCTTTTGGGATGATTACATAAAAGTAGTGCTGAAGCGATCCCTGGGGCTACGGGCCCGGGAGAAGCTTATTCTGCAATTATTAGTAGGTTTAATATTTGGCTTACTATTGGTCTATTATTTGGGACGAGGAACGGAGGTAATCATACCCTTTACAGGTACGGTCATAGACCTCGGTTACCTATACTTTCCATTTGTAATTGTTGTTTTGATGTCGAGCGCTAATGGTGCTAATCTAACCGATGGACTGGATGGGCTGGCGGCCGGAGTAACACTATTTATCGCTATTGCCCTGGGATTGGTTTGCATTATGACCAACCATGGGAATTTACTGATATTCAGTGGCGCTCTGGCTGGCGCTTGTCTGGGATTCTTGTTTTTCAACCGCCATCCAGCACGAGTTTTCATGGGTGATACCGGTTCTATGGCCTTAGGCGGAGCAGTCGGTGCAGTTGCAGCTATAAGTAAGTCTGAGATCGCATTGGTAATTATTGCGGGAGTATATGTGATTGAAACCCTGAGTGTTATTATTCAAGTGATTTCCTTTCAGGCTACCCGGAAAAGAGTTTTTTTAATGGCCCCCTTACATCATCATTTTGAATTGAAGGGTTGGAAGGAGTCAATAATAGTAAAACGCTTTTGCTTACTGTCACTTATTTTTGTTATTCTCGGTTTATTAGGGTTTAAGAGTATTGGATAGGGGCGAAGAAATGTTATATCTGGGAAAGCGAATTCTACTGATTGGTTTAGCTAGGAGCGGTATGGCAGCTGCGGTTGCCCTGCATAAAAGAGGTGCAGTTCTAACCGCTTATGATGTGAAAACAAGGGAAAACATAGAACCAGAGGTATTACAACTGGAAGAGATGGGCATCTCTGTTTTTGCGGGAGTGAATCCTCCCATTAGCAGACAAAGCCTGGATATGATTGTGGTCAGCCCCGGTGTATCCTTGGAAATTGTTCCAATTCAGGAAGCTTATAAGTTAGGAATACCGGTGATTGGTGAATTGGAATTGGCCTATCGCCTTAAATCGGAGCGGGTGGAAATGTATGCCGCTACAGGAACCAACGGCAAAACAACTACTACCGCCTTATTACATGATATTTTGGAAAAAGACGGACGCCATGCCGCTGCCGGCGGTAACATAGGGGTAGCCCTATGCAGCTTGGTTGACGAGATGGAAACAGGAGTAATCGCTGTTGAAGTGTCTAGCTTTCAACTGCAAACCGTTGAATATTTTCGGCCGCATATTTGTGCGGTTTTAAACATCACTCCCGACCATCTTGATCGCCATAAAACCATGGAGGAATATATCAGAACCAAAAGCAAAATTTTTAGCCAGCAAACGCCTGATGATTATCTCATCTTAAATTATGAAGATGAACGGGTACGCGAGTTTAACAGTTTGACCAAATCAAAGGTTGTATATTTTTCTACTGAGCGAATACTCTCAGAAGGTGTGTTTGTGGATGAACAGTCTATTTGCGTGACCTGGAACGGGAAAAAGGAACTTCTGGCTCCACTAAGCGATATTCTCCTGCGTGGCAAACACAACCTGGAAAACATCATGGGTGCAGTAGCCATGGCATATATGGCCGGGGTTAGCGGAGCAGTCATTCGTCAGTCTCTGAGTAGTTTCAAAGGGGTACGGCACAGACTAGAAGAAGTAGCTCAACATAATGGGGTTCTCTACATTAACGATTCTAAAGGCACCAATCCTGATTCTACTATAAAAGCTCTGGAATCCTTTGATCAGCCGATCGTGCTGATTGCCGGCGGGAGAGCCAAAGGAGGAGATTACTCCATGGTTGCCCGTCTGATAGCCAGCAAGGTAAGGGAACTAGTATTAGTAGGAGAGGCTAAAGAACTGTTAAAAAGTGCCGTAATGGATTATTCCTTCAGGAATATACATGAGGTAGAAGAATTCAATTCAGCCGTTTATACGGCCAGTGAACTTGCTCACCCTGGAGATGTGGTTTTACTGTCGCCAGCCTGTGCTAGTTGGGATATGTTCCCCAGCTATGAACATCGCGGCGATCTATTCTGCGAACTGGTAGCCAGGATAATAGCAGGTGATAAACTAGAGGGCTAATGGGGAAGGGGGAGTGAGGAGTGAGGCTGAAGAAGGGGCCGCCTGATTTTGTATTGTTTGTTACTACCCTAACGTTATTAGGAATTGGCTTGGTTATGGTTTTCAGTTCGAGCGCCGTTACCGCCAGTGTAACCTATGGTGATGCCTACTATTTTTTTAGGAAACAACTTATATGGGCAGTTATTGGCTTAGCCGCCATGCTGATAGTTATGAAATTGAACTTTTTTAAGCTGAAAGATTTAGCCATTCCGCTGGTTGTCTTTTCAGTTATATGCTTAATACTGGTTGTTACTCCCTTAGGGATGGATGTGAAAGGGTCTAGCCGCTGGTTTAATTTCGGTTTTATGCGCTTTTCACCTTCGGAACTTGCCAAGGTAGCAATTGTAATGTTTTTTGCTAGGGCGCTGGACATTAAACTGGATAAAATCTCTTCATTCACCAAGGGCGTATTACCATTTTTGGCAATACTGGCGGTTATCTGTGGTTTAATAATGCTGCAACCGGATCTGGGTACTGCTTTTACGATTGCCGGTACCATGTTTTTCATGCTTATGATAGCCGGGGCTAAGTGGATTCATCTGGGTTTAATAACTTTAAGCGGTATTGGGGCGGTAGCAGCGGCCATTATCTTTGAGCCCTATCGCATGGAACGAGTTACCGCTTTTTTGAACCCTTGGAAATACGCCAGCGATGAAGGATTTCAGACTATACAATCCCTATATGCCCTGGGATCGGGAGGGCTTTTCGGAATGGGGTTAGGCAGAAGCCGACAGAAGTTTTTCTACTTGCCAGAACAACATACAGATTTTATATTTGCTATACTTGGGGAAGAATTGGGATTTATTGGTGCCAGTCTGGTTGTCGCCCTATTTTTGCTTTTTGCCTGGAGAGGGTTTAAAATTGCAATAAATGCACCGGATAATTTCTCGCGGCTCTTGGCAGCCGGACTTACGATTATGATAACCTTCCAGGCAGCCATCAACATAGGGGTGGTATCAGGAGCATTACCAGTAACGGGAATAACCCTTCCGTTTATTAGTTATGGCGGAACGTCTTTGCTTTTTACTATGATTGGTGTGGGTTTATTATTAAACATATCGCGATATAGCTCGCAGAACTGAGGTGCCAGGAATGAAAATAATTCTTACTGGAGGGGGAACAGGCGGACACATATATCCTGCCCTGGCGATTGCCAGTGAATTAAAGCATAGAATACCCTCGGTAGAACTATTGTATGTAGGAACTGCGAGAGGTTTAGAAAGTAAAATAGTACCCCCGCTAGGAATTCCATTTAGAACCATTGATATTACCGGAATAGACCGCTCCTCCATGCTCAAAGCCAGCAAAACCCTGATTAAGTTTCCTTTCAGCTTTTTTCAAGCGCGTGATATCATTAAAGAATTCCAACCCGATATTATTGTTGGGACAGGAGGATATGTATCTTTCCCTGTGGTTCTGGCTGGCACATTCATGGATATAAGGACCATCATTCATGAGCAGAATGCCATCCCCGGCTTAGCCAACCGTAACCTGGCCCGCCGGGTTAATTGCGTACTGCTAACCTTTGAAGAAGCTCGCAAATATTTAGATGCTAAAAACATCAAACTGACCGGGTTGCCGGTGCGGCCAGAGATTATGGCGGTAGATCGCCATAAAATTAGGGCTGATGTCGGGGGGGGAGAGTTTACCCTGTTGGCTTTTGGCGGCAGTCTGGGTTCCAGCAGCATTAACCAGGCTATGCTGGCCATTGTTGAGCGTTATCGCCATGAACACATCAAGCTCATATGGATTACCGGTCAAGCAGGGTATGAAGATATGCAGTACGCTCTGTCCAAGAAGGTTGATGTTAAGTCTCTGATTTGTAATTTAACTATGGTGCCATATATGTATAATATGGAAGAGGCTTTAGCCATGGCTGACTTGGCTGTATGCAGGGCTGGTGCCAGTACGGTATGTGAACTTGAATTTCTCGGTGTACCCGCTATCTTTGTGCCCTACCCCTATGCTGCGGAAAACCATCAGGAGAAAAACGCCCGCGCTTTGGTAGAAAAAAATGCGGCTGAAATGGTTATCGATGAATTCCTGGATGGGGATACTTTATACAATAAAATTCAAAACCTCAGAAATGATCGTCAAAAGCTGCATGAAATGGGAATGAATATGCGAAAAGAAGCCAGACCTAATGCTTTAAAAGATATTGTTGATGAAATCCTGTCAGTATCATAAGTGCTTAACTTTCGCAGTTTATAGCCGATCTACAATAATGAAGACGAGGGTGGAACGATAGACGCAGACATGACTGAACCTCCGGGCGCGGCAACCTTTATTGCGGAGTGACAACGAAGCATCAGCAACATTATTTGCGTCCTTTAGGACCATCAGTAGTCCCTGAAGGGGGAAGTCCCCGGAGGGGGATTTACGCTGATTTTATTATGAAATTTTAATCGAGTTGACGACAAAAATCTAAAACTAAAGGCCCATTTAAGGGACAAGCCAGTATACGTTTTGTAACCACTTTTATTAATTGGGCATACTATAAATTGTATCCCCGAGCTAAACAGAGAACAAGGAGATGAGGAAATGACCGCAGTATCAGGGCAATGGGTTCATATGGTAGGGATCGCAGGTGCAGGGATGAGCGGAATCGCCAGGGTTCTTCGTGAACAGGGTGCCAGGGTTAGCGGTTCCGACCTGCAAATTAATGGGGTTACGAGTAACCTTGAAAATATGGGGGTTCGAGTTTATGCAGGTCATTCATCCTCCAACCTTCAGGAAGGGGTGGATTTATTAGTAATCTCCTCGGCGATACCGGCTGACAATGTTGAGGTGCAGACAGCTATAGCGCTAAATATTCCTGTTATTAAGAGAGGTCAGATGCTGGCTCGTATGACGAATAGCCACCAAGGCCTGGCAGTGGCAGGTGCTCATGGCAAAACGACGACTACCTCTATGCTATATTCAGCCCTGGCAGGATCCGGTTTAGATCCCACCCTAATTGTAGGCGGGGAGATACAAGGTACAGAGCTTAACGCGCGTCTTGGCCAAAATGAATATTTTGTAGTCGAGGCAGATGAAAGCGATGCATCCTTTCTAGAATTAAAACCATATATAGCTATAGTTACTAATATTGAAAATGATCATCTGGATTTCTATGAGTCTATGGACCGGATGCAGGATGCTTTTATTCAGTTTCTTAATCAAGTTACACCTGATGGATTTGCCCTGCTTTACGGTGGAGACAAATATATCCAGACTATAAAAGATGGTTTATTGACTAGGACATTGATATATGGTGAAGACAACCGTTTTGATTATTACCTGACGAATTGGAAACCCATTGGAATGGGTTCTGTTTTTGATGTATACAGTCATAGACAATACCTTGGACAAATAGAGTTGTCCATACCCGGTAAACACAATGCCTTAAATGCTCTGGCAGCCACTGCTGCCGCCATGGAATTGGGACGTGATTTCAACCGGGTAAAAGCAGCCCTAAAAAGTTTCCCGGGAGCAAAACGACGCTTTCAGGTGATTGCTGTAATTGACGAAAAAATTATCGTGGATGACTATGCCCATCATCCTACTGAAATAAAAGCTACCCTAGAAGCAGCTCAGCAATTTCATCAGGGCCGGTTGTTGGTAGTTTTTCAACCCCATCGCTATTCACGCACCAAATTACTTTCTGAACAATTCGGTGCATCGTTTCAACAAGCTGATCTGGTAGTAATTACAGACATTTACTCGGCTGGAGAAGATCCTTTGACAGACATAACAGGTGAGTTGGTCTATCGGGCGGCACGGGATGCCGGGTGTAATGTCGTATATATTCCTACGTTAGATGAGGCTGAGGACTTCGTGCTTAAAGAGCTGCAAAATAATGACCTGCTTATTACTATGGGGGCTGGCGATGTTTGGAAATTGGGGGTCAAATTAGCCGAAAAACTTGCCATATCGATCCCGGTGGCTTAATCCTTATGGAGGTGTTATTTTGGAAAAATTGTTGGTAAGAGGGGGTACTGCCCTAAAAGGGCAGGTAGAAATAAGCGGCTCCAAGAACGCCATTTTGCCAATAATGGCGGCCAGTTTGATGAGTTCCGGAGAAGTTATTCTGAATGGAGTTCCCGAACTAGAGGATATAGGTGTTATGTCCGAAGCCTTAACCATTCTTGGCGCAAAAGTGAAACGGGAAAAAAATGTGCTAATCATAGATGGACGATTAGTCAATAGCTGTGAACTTCCTGAATATGTATCGCGGCGTATGCGAGCCTCAAATCTGGTTATGGGACCTTTGCTGGGCCGTTTTAAACATACCCGGGTGGCCTACCCTGGAGGGTGTGCCATAGGCTCGCGTCCCATGGATCTTCACATTAAAGGCTTTAGAAATATGGGTTATGAAATTACCGAAGAACATGGATTAATGGTAGGCAAAGCAGTTTGTGCAGGTGGGAAAGAGACAATGCTGGACGTTCCCAGTGTAGGAGCCACAGAAAATATCATGATGGCAGCCGCCATGACCCCCGGAGCGACCATTATTAGGAACGCAGCCCGCGAACCGGAAATTGTAGATCTGCAAAACTTCTTGAACCGGATGGGAGCTCGTATCAAAGGTGCTGGGCTGGATACAATACGCATTGAAGGGGTGGAAACCCTCGGAAGTGTGGAACATAGCGTGATTCCGGACCGAATTGAGGCAGGCACATTTATGGTTGCTGCTGCAATCAGTCGGGGAGATGTATGGATAGAGAACGTAGTTTGTGAACATTTGCAGCCTCTGGTCGCTAAACTTAATGAGGTAGGGGTCGAGATTATTCCCTGGTCGGGGGGAATCCGCGTTTTAGGTAAACATCGCTATGGTCCTACTGATATTAAAACCATGCCTTATCCAGGATTTCCAACCGATATGCAAGCCCAAATGATGACATTTCTGGCTACCATAGAAGGAACCAGCGTAATTGTTGAAACCATTTTCGAAAATCGTTTTATGCACGTTCCTGAGCTTAGGCGTATGGGGGCTAATATTAAAGTTGAGGGCCGGGTGGCTATCATCAAGGGTAATCAGCATTGGGAAGGTGCAGGTGTAGAATCTACGGACCTTAGGGCCGGGGCTGCCCTCATACTGGCCGGTATTTATGCCCAAGGGGAGACCCAAATTGGGAAACTGGAACACATAGACCGAGGTTATGAAAAAATCCATGAAAAGCTAAAAAATCTTGGAGCGGATGTGGAAAGGATTTCGGTGCCATAAGACACCGAAATCCTTTTTTTGTTACCTTCATAATATTTACATAACGTGTTATAATTTGCTCTATGAACATTAGATTTAAGGGAATGAAGGGAAGCCTGTGAGCCCGAAAAGATCTATTAATAAATTTAGATTAGCGTTGTTACTCTTTATTTTACTGTTATCCATATATCTGTTCCTGCACAGCTCTATTTTTAATGTTACCCAAATCGAAGTTGTTGGTAATAATAAGGTGTCCAAGGCGGAAGTTTTAGCACTCTCAGGTCTGAGTCCGGGAATAAATATTTTTGGGTTTAACGAAGCAGTTTGTTCCCAAACTATCGGAGTACACCCCATGATAAAAAGTGCGGCAATAGAACGTAAGCTGAACAGGACCATAGTTATTAAGATAAATGAAAGACAGATCTGGGCCTTGATTCCATATGGTGATTTATTTTTGTGCATTGATGACACCGGAATTTGTTTCGATAAACTGAATCACGCTACTATTGAGAATATTCCCATTATAACTATGGATCAAATGCCTGAATTTGTTAATCTAGGAAAGGTAGTGAATACTCAGGCTACCGACATGGTGAAACAGGTATGGCAGGCGCTTCCTGCTGATGAACAGAAGCTAATATCGGATTTTCATTATCAGAACCAGGACAATACACTTAAAATTTACACGATCAAGGGTACGGAAATTCTGTTTGGTAATTTAGACCGATTAGATGAGAAAGTAAAAACTTTTGCTCAGGTTATTCAGCTAGAAAATGACATGGAGCGGAAGGGTAACGATACCCTGGAATATGTTGACATACGCTTTAAAGGTGAACCAGTTCTTAAAACTAGAGTATAGAGGTGATAAAAAATGCGGAGTACCAATGGAAAAATATCAATTATGGTTATATGTCTGCTGGTAGGAATAATGCTTTCGGTTCAATTTCGAACTTCGGAGAGTTATGGCCCCAATCTAAGAGATACCAGGGTCGGTGACTTGGCTCTGAAGAATAGTACCTTGAATGATGAAAAGGAAGCTCTATCTGAAGAAGTAGTCTCCTTGCGGGAGAAATTGACCAATGTGGACAGTGGAAGCCAATTAACCGCTGACCTTCAGGCCGAGTTGAAAAAGTCTAATATGGCGGCCGGTCTCATCCCAGTCTACGGACCGGGAATTATTGTGACGTTAAATGACAGCCCGCGTTCGATACAACCGGGTGATGATCCCAATAACCTGCTCGTCCATGATGAGGATATTCTGAAAATCGTTAATGAAATGAAGGCTTCTGGGGCTGAAGCTATTTCGGTTAACGATGAACGTATAACCGCTATGTCAGAAATCAGGTGCGCGGGAACCACCATATTGGTTAATTGGAATAAAATAGCTCCACCCTTTATTATCAAAGCCATTGGAGATCCTCAATTACTGGCCAGTGGATTATCCATACGCGGCGGGCAGATAGAGGTATTAAAATCTTGGGGATTGCAGACTCAGTTGGAAAGAAATGATAGAATTGATATACCTGCATATCATGGGGCATTGAAATTCCAGTTTACTACTCCTAAACAATCAAGTTAAAGGCGGAATAATAACATGTGGTTAATGGTTCTATTTTGTCTGGCAATCGGTTTGTTTGTTGGTTATCACTTGCCGATTTCACTACCTGTGGAAGTTGTTCAATATGTTTCAATTGGAGTATTGGCGGCTCTGGACTCGGTATTTGGCGGTATTCGGGCCTATATGGAAGATTCTTTTGATAATACCATATTTATCAGCGGCTTTTTTACCAACTCTTTACTAGCTGCTGGCTTCGCTTACCTGGGAGATAGACTGGGCCTCGAATTATATCTGGCCGCAGTGGTTGTATTTGGGGTTCGATTATTCCAAAATTTGGGAATAATTCGTCGATATCTATTGAAAAAGTACTGATAAAAAATTCCCGCTAAAAGAGGATAATAGATGCGTTTGTAGTATTTACAAATAAGATATCTTAGAAGGGGTGCTTTAAAATTAGCAAACGCAATATCCTAGTTGGCTTAGATGTAGGGACTAGTGCGATCAAGGCTGCCCTGGGTGAAATTAACCATCTGAACGAAGTTCATGTACTGGGATTGGCTCATGTCCCCTCTTCGGGCTTAAGAAAAGGCAATATTATCGATATCGAAAACACCGCGCGTTCGATCGATGCCTGCTTGAACGAATTGGAAAGATTAACCGGGTTGGAAGTCATGAGTACCATAACTGGTTTTTCAGGCATAAGTATTTCCGCCGTAAACAATCATGCAGTTATTGCCATAGGCAATACTAATTATGAAATAAGCAGCGAAGATAAAGATAGGGTTCTGCACTCGGCCCGGAATATCACCCTGCCTCCTGACAAAACTATTGTCCAAGTTATAGAGAGACAATATATTATTGATGGTTATGATGGGGTCAAAGACCCCTTAGGAATGGTAGGAAACCGTTTGGAATCCGAAGTCCTGGTAATTATCGCGGCTATAGCTGCGCTGCAGAACTTACAGAGAAGCGCCCAGCGAATTAACCTCCATTTCGATCAAATTATTTATAATCAAATACTGGTCGCTGAGTCTGTTCTAATGCCTGCTGAGAAGGAAATGGGAGTAGCAGTTATTGACATGGGGGGAGGAACTACCGAGATAAGTGTCTTTAACCAGGGAGCTATTCTAACAACCTCAGTTCTTCCAATTGGTGGAGATTATATTACTAAAGATTTAGCCATTGTACTTAGGACGTCTATTGAGGAAGCTGTCCGGATTAAAGAGAATTTTGGTGTAGCAGCTCCAGAGCTAGCCAGTGACGAGGTAATCATTAATATGCGCAATATTCAGGGAAGCGAAAGCAAACAAGTTTCCCAGCAATTGGTGGCAGATATTATTTCGGCACGGGTTATGGAAATGCTGGAGATGATTTACACGGAATTACAACAGCTGGCGGATATAGACAAAATGGCCGGTGGAATAGTTTTTACCGGTGGTGGTGCACAACTGGCCGGTTTAGTAGGATTAATGGAAACCTATATGGATATTCCGGTACGTTTAGGAAGACCGGAGAACATCAAAGGATTGGGTGATGATATAAATCTGCCGCAGAATGCCGTAGCTCTAGGTGGTCTAATTTACGGTCTCAAAAATATGGAGCCGGTTTTGGTTGAAGTAGGACCAGGAGTATCGAGTATTTTTAATAAAATAATGTTTTGGTTAAAAGATTTATTTTCTTAATAATTGGAGGAGGGTAAAAGATGCCATTGGATTTTGATGTAGAAATGCAGCGATTTGCCGACATTAAGGTCATAGGCGTGGGCGGTGGAGGCAGCAACGCCATAAACAGGATGATCGAAGCCAATTTAAAAGGGGTCGAATTTATTGCTGTAAATACCGATTCCCAAGCATTGTATCAGTCCAAAGCGGAGAAAAAGATACAGGTAGGGGGCAAACTTACCAAAGGACTTGGTGCAGGTGCTGATCCAGAGGTCGGCATGAAGGCGGCTCTGGAAAATGAAGATGAAATTATTAAAGCCTTGCAAGGGGCTGACATGGTATTTGTGACTGCTGGTATGGGCGGCGGAACGGGCACTGGCGGGGCTCCGATAATAGCCCGATTGGCTAAACAAATTGGGGCGCTTACAGTTGGAGTAGTTACCAAACCATTTTTATTTGAAGGCAGGAAGAGAAATATTCAAGCTGAAAAGGGCATTCAGGCCCTGCGGGATGAAGTCGACAGTTTGATTACCATTCCTAACGATCGTTTACTGCAGGTGGTTCAAAAAAATACCGGCTTGAATGACGCCTTCAGAATAGCGGACGATATACTGCGGCAAGGTGTGCAGGGCATCTCCGATCTGATCGCCATACCGGGCCTGATCAATTGCGATTTTGCCGATGTGCAGACCGTTATGAAAAATACGGGCTCTGCTTTAATGGGAATCGGTCAGGCCAAAGGTGAGAATCGGGCGGCTGAGGCAGCTCGTCAGGCCATTTCCAGCCCGTTGCTGGAGACCTCGATTGAGGGTGCCAAAGGAGTATTATTTAATATAACCGGCGGAGAGGATCTGACCCTGTTCGAAATTCAAGAGGCGGCAGCAATTATCCATGAATCAGCTGATGCTGAAGCCAATATTATATTTGGTGCCAACACTGATGAGAGTCTGGGTGATGAGGTCAGAGTTACCGTCATAGCAACCGGATTTGATAGTCCTCGGCTGGCTCCCAGTGAACCCATGCAGCGTTCGCGGACGGTTAAACCCCCGCATTCATTCCTGGATAGGAATGATCTGGAAATACCGCCTTTTGTATTAAAACACAAATAGAAATACATAATTGCAACTAGAAGGCTGGTCAGGCTTATTGCTAAGACCAGCCTTTTATCGTCGCTAGAGCCTTGAGTTTGTCATCAGGTTGGTTAAGAATACAATCTTATGTACAGAATGTCCAGTTTCGTACTGGGCGTGTGCAGCCTTCGACTATTACCCTTTGCAGGGATTCCAAACATTTGACTTGTTCCCCGACCGAAACCATGTTACCCCTTTATTTAGCGTGCATTGGATTTCGAGGTTTTTTATCGACCAAAAATAGGTTAAAGTATATATTTTCCATATTATTGACTCTATCTACTGGAAAATAATGCAAACAGGCATTTAATAGCAAAAGATGCCGCTTTACTATGGCAGTAAACAACAAATATAGCCTGCCTCATCTAGTATAATTTGGCACACATACTTGAATATTACAGTCATATTAGTTAAAGGAAGCAATACTATGCCAGAGTGTGGAATTGTTTGCGATTAGGATTCATTTTTATTGAATATGGGTGATGATTTGGAACAACCAAAGGTCTATGCCGATGTTTCCTTTCTAATCAACTTTTCTATGGATTTTATGATCCTCTGGGCAACAGCCAAACTCAGCGGAACTCCGGTAAAATACAAACGATTCATGGGTGTCGCTATTTTGGGAGGAATATATGGCGTAGCTTATTTAGTGCCGGAGTTGAGCTTTTGGTACAGTCTGCCCATAAAAATAATATTCTCCTTTCTTATGATCATACTTGCCTTGTCACCACGAGGATGGCAGGAATTTAAGAAAAACCTCATTAATTTCTATGCGGTGAGCTTTTGTATGGCTGGTGCCACCATTGCAGTTTCCTGTCTAGGGGGAAAGGGCAACCAGGGGATATCTTTTTATTATTGGTGCTTACTGGGAGGGATTGGCTGTGCGATCTTCCTGGGCAAGCAGGCGGGAAAATACCTCACCCAAAAAATTCTGCCTGCATTACTAAAATACCGGGTAGAATTGCACTTTGAAAAAAAAACATGTACAGGAGAGGGATTTCTTGATACCGGCAATACCCTGCGCGATCCTATTACCCAGCGCCCGGTGGTGGTGGCGGAATATGATTTGGTAAAGGACTGTTTCCCTGATGATTGTAAGGCCGCTATCGAAAATTATGATGACGAGAATGACGTTCTCCAGGCCTTGAGTAAAAGCAGTTGGGCCAATCGTTTACGCCTTATTCCCTACACCTCAATTGGTCAAAAAAACGGATTAATGGTCGGCTTTCGCTGCGATGCAATGGTTGTCGATCCTGGCCAAATTAATCTGCTCTATAAAAACCTGGTGGTGGGTGTATATCAGGACCACCTTGGGGCTGCTGACAGTTATCAATTGCTTATTCCAGCAGAAATAATACAGAAAGTATAGGGGGAATGTTTGATGAGATTTAGAGAGAGGTTAGCTGCCTGGAGAATGATCTTGCTCAAGTGGTACATAAACCGAAAGATACCCCAATATGTGCATTATATCGGCTCGGCAGAGATTCTGCCGCCCCCCTTAAAAGAGCAGGAAGAGGTATTTTTAATCAACAAATTAGACCAGGGTGATATGAGTGTAAAGAGTACTCTAATTGAACATAATCTGCGCCTGGTAGTTTATATAGCCAAGAAATTCGAAAATACCGGCATTAATATTGAGGATCTAGTATCAATCGGCACCATAGGCTTGATAAAGGCCGTAAACACCTTTGAACCCAAAAAAAACATAAAACTGGCCACCTATGCCTCACGTTGCATTGAAAATGAAATATTAATGTATCTGCGGCGCAACCTGAAAAATCGTGCCGAAGTTTCTCTCGATGAACCGCTCAACATTGATTGGGACGGCAATGAACTTTTACTTTCCGATATATTGGGCACCGAAGGCGACATGATTTATAAGAAAATAGAAGGAGAAGTAGAGAAGTCTTTACTTTGGCAGGCTATGCACAAACTTAATACCAGGGAGAATACCATAATTAAATTACGATTTGGGTTAAACGATGGAACCGAAAAGACTCAGAAAGAGGTTGCCGATATACTGGGCATATCCCAATCCTATATCAGTCGCCTGGAGAAAAGAATTCTAAAACGCCTCCAGAGAGAAATACGTAAGATTGAATAACCTATAATTATTTCCTTAAAAACCAACGAGCCTGAAGAGAGGCTCATTTATTTGGCTTAATACCAGTAATTACCAGGCGGCGCCGAATAATAACTTACAGAAAAGCCAATAATTAATAATACATTGTGCCTGGCCCATTAACTTTTTAGCTTTTGACTTTTAAATGGACTCCCCCTGCGGGTACTTCCCCCTTCGGGGACTACTGATGTGAACTTCGTAAACGATTAAGGTTGCAACTATGTACTATACACTGTCCACTATCCACTATATATAGTAACTAGGAAGGGGTGGCTTTTTGATCACCAAAGTTGAGATTTGCGGGGTCAATACCTCCAAATTACCCGTATTAAAAAATGACGAAATGCGAAAGCTTTTCAACGAAATGCAGCAGGGCCAGACCCAGGCCCGGGAACGCTTGATTCACGGCAACCTAAGGCTGGTTCTGAGCGTAATCCAGCGGTTCAATAATAGAGGCGAATTTGTCGATGATTTATTCCAGGTGGGATGTATTGGGCTTATTAAAGCGATTGATAATTTCGACTTGAGTCAGAATGTTAGATTTTCCACTTATGCAGTTCCCATGATAATAGGAGAAATTCGCAGGTATTTGCGAGACAATAATCCGGTACGCGTATCCCGATCCTTACGAGATATTGCCTATAAAGCTCTACAGGTACGGGAGCGCCTCCTGGCAGATAATTCTACTGAACCAACCATCGCCCAAATAGCTGAGAAATTGGAAGTGCCCAGAGAAGAGGTAGTCTTTGCCCTTGATGCCATTCAGGAACCGGTATCGCTTTTTGAACCTATCTACAATGATGGTGGAGACCCTATCCTGGTCATGGATCAGATTAGTGACGACAAAAACAGTGACTCCTTATGGTTGGAGTCTATAACTATAAACGAAGCAATGAAAAAATTAAACGAACGAGAAAAACACATCGTAGCGCTGCGTTTTTTTAATGGGAAGACTCAGATGGAAGTAGCAGATGAGATTGGAATATCACAGGCTCAGGTTTCAAGATTGGAAAAGGCCGCATTGAAACAGTTGAAAAAATATGTTTAGCCAGGGAGGAATGCAAGGTGAAAAGAAGTCTGTTATTGGTGTTCCTAACCGCACTGATATTGGCTATATTGGTACCTCTTTCTATCAACATAACTCAGAGTGAACCGGCCTTCACCCGCGACAACTTGATCTTTATTCATACCGCCGCCAATAGTCAGTAGATATTAATGGTGCCAGGCACCAAACTAACTAACTTATTATGAGTACAAATGCCTCCTATCACCCGGTAACGGGCAATAGGAGGCGTTATTATTTTTGCGGATGGCTGAATTAAACTTACTATTTCATCAAATTTGGACACTTGGCCCGTAGTATATCTGCGAATTCATCCTTCTTATCAGGAGAGATCAAGAGTGAATAATAAGCAGTGTCTTTCTTATATCCTATATCCAGTCGGTCTGCGGATAAAGCTGGTCCTTTAATAAAAAGATAATCACAAATACCATGATTCGGTTGAATTTTGATGATCTGCGAAAGTGCTATCTTCCATGTTATTGGTCCGCTTCGAACCAATAGATGTTCTTCGGTAATGGTATAGTTCGTAACAAAACCTATCCAAATAAATAGAATGACTATCATTGCCAACAAAATCCTTAATAATTCAGGCAAACTGCTATCCAATATGCCATTTATACATACAATAATAGTTAATATCCCAACTGCGACCATCCACCAGTCTCTTTTGGAAGAATAATACATTATGAATGCCCTCCAATGCCAACCTATTTCACTTTAACTACCCACTCTTACTAACATTTATTGTATAATACATTAAATAGTAAGTCCATAATATAATTTTAAGGTATAATATGGTAGGCGAGACATTAAGTGGTATAGAGAATTATTGGGAGGTAACTAAAATGAATACTTCTATTCCTATCCAAGCTCCCATGGGTACTCCCCCCTCGTTTCCGAATTTTTATGTTTTAGCTTGGTCATTACTAAATTTTGCAATACTTATTGCTATTGTGGTGCTTATATTTCGATACCTAAAACGAAAAATGACTATCGGAATCAATTATTAAATAGGCTGGATAGCTTAATATCATTACTTCAGCACAAAAATGACAATTAAAGGGGGGCAAGAACCGTCCCCACTTGCTCCCCAAATTTAACAATGCCTACTGCGTGAGTTAAATTGTCCTGTATAGACAGGACTTTTTTGTGTTAAAATTTCAATAAAATGGGCGGAGATGTGGCATGGATAATAAAAGACCGGCACGTCTGGTGTGGGACACTGCGTTTAATGAGGAATGTTGGCAGACGGAACGCTCCATCCGGGAAATACAAAAGGTATTAATTAATCCGGTTTTTGATGACCAGGCTTACTTTGAAGAAATAGAAGTTCCAGCCAAGACTGATAATATAGACAATCTATATTATTACGGCAACAATTATGATTTGCTCTGTAATCTAGCTCAATCAGAAGATAATAATAAAATTGACCTCATCTATATTGATCCACCATATATGAGTGAACTCGATTATCATTCCAACATAAGCATCGGTAATGACTCACATATACAACAAATTAATCGAGATGCATTTCAAGATAGATGGCCGCTGGGTCTGGATTCCTATTTGGACATGATGTATTGCCGTCTCAAATTAATGCGACAGGTGCTGGCCGATACGGGCAGCATCTTTGTGCATGTAGATTGGCACGCCAGTCATTATGTCAGAGTGCTTTTGGACGAGATATTTGGACGGGAAAATTTTATTAATGAGATTGTCTGGTGCTTTTCCGGGGGAAGCAGTTCCCGCAAGTATTTCCATCGCAAACACGATTTGATCTTCTGGTATGCCCAGAGTTCCAATTATGTATATAACCCGCAACATCGTCCGTATACCCAGGGGACCATACAACGTGGACTGACCAATGTAAAGGGCGACCGCTATAAACTGCATGAAGAAGGAGCTCTAATGCAGGATTGGTGGGTTGATATCAATAAAATATTAAGCCCTACCGCTTACGAAAACCTTAAATTCCCCACTCAAAAACCTAAAGATTTAATTAGGCGGCTGGTTGCCTCAGCCTCAAAACCAGGTGATGTGGTGGCTGATTTCTTTGCCGGGTCCGGTAGTCTTGCGGAAGTATGCAATGAGATGGGAAGGAACTGGATACTAAGCGATAACAGTAAACTAGCCCTGCAAACTTGTTTTTACCGTCTAATCAGGTCAGGATCGCCGGCATTTGTTATTATGGGTGATAAAAGCCATCCTTCCGAAAATCAGGGAGGCGAGTTGTCGCTAATGAAACCTATTGTGCAAGTTGTTGACGAGAAAAAAATTCTGGTTAATATTGGCATAGAAAATTTTAGCCCAGCTAATTTGGATAAACAAACTATTAAAGGTGATTTTGCCGACTATATCGAGTTCTGGGAAATTGATCCGAATTATAATGGTGAATATTTTAATTCCCGCTATCAAGTGATCAGAGAGAAACAGAGATATAGGGCAAGCATAGCTTTGAACATAGTTTTTCCGACAACGGTTGTCAGCGACATAAAAATAGCTGTCAAAGTTTGGGATGTTTGGGCCAATCAGACCATAGCAGTTGTAAGTATTTAGACAAAATCATCCCCTGTACTTAAGGCAGGTTTTAACAGGACCGGTTATATGCGTTGAACCGGTCCTGCTCTTGACTAGTAGCGATTGCGCAGTTTACTGCCGAGTAAATACACCCCGGCTATGGCGGTAGCGTGCAGAGCCCACCAACCAGGCTCCATAAGACTGAAGGTTCCTGGATCAACCTTATCTTCGCTGCGTAGATTTTTAACGATAGCATCCTTATAATCTGTAAAATCTGAAAGCATTCATTATCCCTCCTAATATAATAATTCTTAAAATAATTAATATTATATTTTCCCCGGCATCCTATATTTTAAGAAAGCAAATTGTCCCAGAATGAATTTAAATGCTTCTAACTTGCATAGTTATGGTTTTTATGTTATCAATTGCTTTAGAGGTTAATATAGGCTGTATAATATTACCATTCATGTTATGATGAAAAAATATTAAGGTCATCATGAATGAGGTGGTAGGGATGAACAAGATTGAACTGGCGTGTATATATTTCTTTCACACCCTTAATGGAGTAGGGAACCGAACTCTGTGGAAAATCAAACAAGAGTTTGGAACCTTTCAGAGGTGTTTTGAAGCAGACCAAGGCAGCTTGCATAATTCGTTGTTTCCGACCTCAGTCCAAGCCGCTATGGCGGAAGCCAAGCACCATGCGGATCCACTGCTGCTGTTAGAGAAGCTGCTAGCGAATGCTATAAATATATGCTGTGTTGAAGATGAAGATTATCCTGAGCTCCTGCGCAGTATTTACGATCCACCCTACATATTCTACTACCGGGGAAGATTAGAAATACTTAAAGAGTTCTGTATAGGTGTGGTTGGATCGCGGGCTGCCACCAGCTATGGCAGAATCCAGGCTCGCCGCTTTGGGATTGAATTGGCTAGGCAGGGGATGGTAGTAGTTAGTGGTATGGCGCGGGGGATTGACACTGAAGCCCACCAGGGGGCATTAGAGGCAGAGGGGAAAACGGTCGCTGTTTTAGGCAGCGGACTCAATGTGGTCTACCCGCCGGAAAACCGGAGATTGTTTGATCGTATATGTGAGAGCGGACTAGTTATTAGTGAGTTCCCACCCCATACCCATCCGGAACCAGGCAATTTTCCAGTTAGAAACCGTACCATTTCAGGTCTTAGCCGGGGGGTGCTGGTAGTTGAAGCTAAACAAAGGAGCGGTGCCCTGATAACCGCTGACTTTGCTCTGGAGCAGGGACGTGAGGTTTTTGCCATTCCAGGTCCTATTAACAGCAAAAACAGTGCAGGAACCAATTATCTTATTAAACAGGGGGCGTGCCTGGTAAGTTGTATCGAAGATATTCTTGATGATTATGGTTTAAATGATTTGCCTGAAGTCAGACAGGGAGAACTTTTCTTTGATCTGGATAATGAAGAGTCAGCCTTTTTGGAGAATATGGGTCATGAGGCGGTGCATTTTGATGCTTTAATTGCAGCCACTGCATTAAGCATGGGGCAATTGAGCACTATGCTTCTAAAAATGGAATTGAAAGGCATAATTCGAGCATTGCCCGGTAACTACTATGTAAAGATTTAGAAGTCATTAGATGAGAATCTCTCCAGACTCTTTCAATGTCTGTTTTGGGGAGGATAAAAATAAAGAGGTGATATTTTGGCGGAAAGCACTCTGGTTATTGTTGAGTCAGCAGCGAAAGCCAAGACTATAGCTAAATTTCTGGGCAAAAATTATCGAGTTAAAGCCTGTGTTGGTCATATTAAAGATCTACCCCGCAGCAAACTGGGTATAAATATAGAAAATGACTTTGAACCTCAGTATATTACTATACGGGGCAAAGGCGATCTTCTTAAAGACATTAAATCCGAGTCGCAGAAATCCAAGCGCGTACTGCTAGCTACTGACCCGGATCGTGAAGGGGAGGCCATTGCTTGGCATTTGCAAAATTATATGAAAATTCCGGAAGGTTCCAAATGTCGTATCGAGTTTAACGAGATTACATCTGATGCCATTAAACAAGCTATTAAAACTTCACGCCCGGTGGATATGGATCTAGTCAATGCTCAGCAGGCCCGCCGAGTATTGGACCGACTGGTTGGTTATAACCTGAGTCCGCTGCTGTGGAGCAAAGTACGCAAAGGTTTAAGTGCGGGTCGAGTGCAATCAGTAGTGGTTAGGGTGATATGCGAACGTGAAAAGGAAATAAATGCCTTTATATCGGAAGAATATTGGACCATAGAAGCCGTTTTGAGCGCCAAAAAGAGCAAAAGCTTTGCGGCCAAACTGCTATCTTATAAAGGTGCCAAGCTTGAGATAAATGGGGAAAGTGAGCAGCAACGAGTCATCGACTATTTGCAATCTGCAGCATATCGCTTAAAAACTATGGAGAAGAAAGAGAAGCGTCTTAAAGCTAAACCTCCTTTCATAACCAGTACTATGCAGCAGGAGGCCAATAAAAGATTAGGATTTTCTCCAAGTAAAACCATGCGTATGGCCCAGGAACTATACGAAGGGCTGGATTTGGGAAAAAAAGAGACCGTAGGTTTAATCACCTACCTTCGTACTGATTCCACTCGTATAGCTAGTGTTGCCCAGGCGGAAGCCCTGGAATACATTAAGGCCGAGTATGGACCCGATTACGCGCCGACTGCTCCCAATGAATACAAAAGCCGCAAATCAGCTCAGGACGCCCATGAAGCGATCCGGCCGTCATCTGTTTTGCGTACTCCCGAAAGCATAAAAGCCTATCTCGGCAGGGATCAGCACCGTCTGTACAAACTGATCTGGGAACGATTTATAGCCAGCCAGATGACCAGTGCAGTATTTGATACCGTGTCCGCTGATATAGAAGCGGGTGAATATGGTCTGCGCGCTAATTCTTCGCAGTTAAAATTCCCGGGTTACAAAAGGGTCTATCATGATACCGAGGAAGACGAAATAAAAAATCCTATTCCCGATTTGAAGCCCGGTCAAGCCCTTGACCTTAAGGAATTAATGCCCGAGCAGCATTTTACCCAGCCTCCGCCCCGCTACACCGACGCCAGTCTGGTAAAATTGCTGGAAGAAAAGAATATTGGCCGGCCCAGCACCTATGCCCCGATTATTGAAACCATACTGAAACGTCATTATGTAGAACGTCAAAACAAACAATTTGTACCTTCGGAATTAGGTTTCATCGTAGTTGATTTACTGACCCAGCACTTTAGCAACATTTTGGAAACCCAGTTTACGGCCAAAATGGAAGAAGAACTTGATCGTATCGAAGACGGGCAGCTGAATTGGAAAGGGGTTATCCGGGATTTCTACGGTCCTTTTAATGCGGATCTGGAAAAAGCTCAGGACTTGATCGAAAAGGTTGAAATAAAGGATGAAGAAGCAGGCAAAGACTGCATTAAATGTGGCCGACCCATGTTTATAAAATATGGACGCTTTGGAAAATTTATTGCCTGTTCCGGTTTTCCCGAATGCCGACATACCGAATCACTCAATGAAGAGGCCGGGGTTGGCTGTCCATTTTGCGGTGGAGCGGTAGTTGCCCTCAAATCTAAAAAGGGCCGTAAATACTACGGATGTAAAAACTACCCGGAATGTAATTTCCGTTCCTGGAATAAGCCTACCGGGGAAAAATGCTCTGTCTGTGGAGATGCCATTGTGGAAAAGCTAAATAAGAATAAAGAAGTGGAACTGATTTGCCAGAATCCAGAATGCAAACACCGCCCAGAAAAGGAGAACTAAATTGTCAGTAGTTCATGTAATTGGAGGAGGTCTGGCCGGTTCGGAAGCAGCCTACTATATAGCCAAAGCTGGATTAGAGGTAAAACTTTGGGAAATGAGGCCCCAGCAGCAGACGCCTGTACATAAGTCCGGCCAGTTAGCGGAACTAGTGTGCAGTAACTCGCTTAAGTCGGAATTAGACAATACTGCTCAGGGTTTACTCAAAGAAGAAATGAGAGGGATGGGGTCCTTAATTCTGCAGTGTGCGGACCAGACCAGGGTTCCTGCCGGATCAGCACTGGCTGTAGATAGGGAGCGTTTTTCGGAATTGGTTACGAACCGGGTAGAGTCTCATCCTGGGATTGAAATTATTCGTGAGGAAGTTAAATATTTACCTGTGAACGAACCAACCATCGTTGCCACTGGACCTCTGACCGCTGGGCCGCTTTTTGCAGAACTAACCCGCATTAGCGGGGAGGAGAACTTATATTTTTATGATGCGATAGCCCCCAGCGTAACCTTGGAGAGCTTGAATAAAGATAAAATATTCAAGTCTTCACGCTACGACAAGGGTACAGATGACTATTACAACTGTCCTATGAGCCAAGCGGAATATGAGGAATTCTACCACAGTCTGGTAGATGCTGATGTCCAAGAAGGTCACAGTATAGACAAACGATTCTTTTTTAATGGCTGTATGCCTGTGGAAGTAATGGGCCGGCGGGGTATAGATACTCTAAGGTTTGGTCCCATGCGGCCGGTAGGATTATTGGATCCACGCACTGGTAAAAGAGCTTGGGCAGTTGTCCAACTACGCCAGGAAAATCAAGAGGGCACTGTCTATGGATTGGTAGGATGCCAAACCCGTCTGAAATGGGGGGACCAGGCTCGAGTTTTTCGGCTCATACCTGGTCTTGAAAATGCTGAATTTGTACGCTATGGAGTAATGCATCGAAATACCTACATAAAGAGCCCCCAATTGCTGGAGCCGACCTTGCAGTTTAAAAAAAATCCGAATCTATTATTTGCCGGGCAGATCACGGGGGTAGAAGGATACATGGAATCGGCAGCAACTGGTATACTGGCCGGCATTAATATGGTCCGTCATATCAGGAAGCAAGATATGCTGGTAATGAGCAATTGCACCATGCTGGGAGCACTCGTAGGGTTTATCACCGATACCGGTTCCAAAGACTTTCAACCCATTAACGCTAATTTTGGAATCCTGCCGGCCTTACCGAGTCCCATAAGAGATAAGAAAATACGGTATGAGGAATATGTTAAACGCTCTCGGAATATAATGGCTGATGTAAAAAAAGTATTAATCTAACAGGTTATTTCGGAGTGCGACACGGGGACGGTTCTCCTGTCGCACAGAACAGCCGAATAAATGCGCGACAGGAGAACCGTCCCCGTATCGCACTTGTGTCCGATAATAGAAATCCAGTTGGAGGTGGATATCGTGCTGACCACGCATGTTGAAGATTTCCTGACCCACTTACGAGTGGAAAAGAGTGCCTCCAGTTTAACCCTGATCAGTTATAGAACCGACCTGGCTCAATTTTTTGAATTTGTTGCTGCTCATTGCCAGGTTGATAAAGATGCCATTCCCTTGGCTTGCCTCAATCACTTGACGGTTAGAGAATATATTGGGCAGATGCAGAAGCATGATTTGTGCAGGTCAACCATCGCCCGTAAATTAGCATCTTTAAGGTCTTTTGTCAAATATCTTTGCCGGGAGAATGTACTAGAAGGTAATCCTATCGCCAATATTTCTACCCCGAAACTGGAAAAGAAATTGCCCCGGTTTCTATATCCGGTAGAAACAGGTCTTTTAATGGACGCACCTGACACCAGCCAGGTGGCAGGGCTCCGGGACAAAGCCATATTGGAGACCCTGTATGCCGCCGGGGTTAGGGTTAGTGAGCTGGTTGGCATTAATATACCTGATCTGGAATTGGATGAAAGATGGATAAAAATAAGGGGAAAAGGTAATAAGGAACGACTGGCTCCGCTCGGCCAGCAAGCGAAGGACGCCATTGAGAGTTACGTTAGGCGTGCTCGGCCGTACCTGTTAGCGGCCAGCGATTCCGCCACGGAGGCCTTGTTTTTAAATAAATCCGGCACTCGTCTTTCGGTTAGGAGCATTAGGAACATAATCAATAAGTACGTAACCCAGTTAGCATTAAACCAAAAGGTTAGTCCGCATACCCTTAGACATTCATTTGCCACCCACCTATTAAATGGCGGGGCAGACTTGCGATCAGTACAGGAACTTTTGGGTCATGTCAAGTTGTCTACTACTCAGATTTACACTCATCTTACTAAAGACAGGATCAAAACAATTCATGACGAAACACATCCGCGGAGGTGATATATTTGTTTGAAGCAACTACTATAGTGGCGGTTAAAAAGGGTGAAATTATGGCTATTGCCGGGGATGGTCAGGTTACCTTTGGGCAGAACATTGTAATGAAAAACAATGCCGTTAAAATCAGGAAGATATATGAGGGTAAAGTGGTAGCAGGATTTGCTGGATCAGTAGCCGATGCTTTTATGCTCTTTGACAAGTTTGAAGAAAAATTAAAAGAAACTAGCGGTAATCTAACCAGGGCTGCGGTGGAAATCGCCAAAGAGTGGCGCAGCGATCGGATCCTACGCAAATTGGAAGCCCTGTTGATCGTCGCTGATCGGGACCGGATGTTTATCATATCCGGCAATGGTGAAGTTATTGAACCGGATGATGGTATAACCGCGATTGGATCAGGAGGATCCTATGCTCTGGCTGCCGCCCGAGCCCTGGCGCGTTTTACCGATATGCCCGCTCCGGAAATAGCGCGCGAGGCTTTAAAAATTGCTGGAGAAATCTGCGTGTTCACTAACGATCGGATTACGGTCGAAGTAGTCGAATAGACAAATTGAGCAAAGGAGATATTCGAATTGCAAAATCTAACGCCGAAAGAAATTGTAGAGGAACTTGATAAATATATTATTGGCCAAAAAGATGCCAAAAAGGCGGTCGCAATAGCTCTGCGCAACCGCTATCGCCGCAAATTGCTGCCCGATGAATTAAGCGACGAGATATATCCTAAGAATATTATCATGATTGGTTCTACAGGAGTTGGCAAGACGGAAATTGCCCGACGTTTGGCTAAGTTGGTTAAGGCGCCTTTTATAAAGGTGGAAGCCAGCAAATTCACCGAAGTTGGTTATGTCGGGCGTGATGTGGACTCCATGATCAGGGATCTGGTTCAGACTTCTCTGCGCATGGTCAAACAGGAAAAAATGGAAGAGGTTGCGGAAAAGGGCGCGATATTAGCGGAAGAGAAAATAATTGACTATCTGCTGCCACTTCCCGAAAGACATAATAAGGGCAATAAAAATCCCTTAGCCTTTTTGATGGGTCAAACCCAGGAAGAACCTCAGGATGACGACCTTTACCGCCGCCGTCTGCATGATACCGAAAAGCAGAGGGAGATTATGCGGCAAAAATTAATGCGCAAAGAACTGGAAGAAGAAATCATCGAAATTGAAGTAGAGGAAAAGAATAATTCGTTCATTGAATTACTTTCGGGGTCTGGGGCTGAAGAAATGGGAGTCAACTTACAAGATGTCATGGGTGGACTTCTTCCCAAGAACATTAAGAAAAGGAAACTGAAAGTTGAAGAAGCTCGCAAAATTTTGAGTTATGAAGAAGCAGCACGCCTCATTGATGCAGACGAAGCAAACCGGGAAGCTATTAGAAGAGTCGAAGAAGATGGGCTGGTTTTCCTGGATGAGATAGACAAAATAGCCGGCAAGGAGGGTTCGCACGGTCCTGACGTTTCTAGAGGGGGGGTGCAGCGAGATATATTGCCAATTATCGAAGGATCGACGGTGATTACCAAGTATGGACCGGTCAAGACCGATCATATTCTATTCATTGCTGCGGGAGCATTTCATGTCAGTAAACCATCCGACTTGATACCGGAATTGCAGGGAAGATTTCCTATTCGGGTAGAATTGGAAAGTCTCAAGAAGGATGATTTAAAGAGAATTCTAACCGAACCTCATAATTCGTTGCTCAAACAATATACCGCTTTATTGTCTACGGAAAAAGTTACCCTGACCTTTTCCAGCGACGCAGTTGATTATATTGCCGAAATAGCATTTGAAGTCAATGCCCGGACCGAGAATATTGGGGCTCGCCGGCTCCATACTATCATGGAAAAGGTATTGGAGGACTTGTTATTTGAGGCACCTGATATGCGGGGCCAGGCGATCAGCATTGATAGGGAGTATGTTGAAGTAAGGCTGAAGAAGATAGTGCAAGATGAAGATCTGAGTCGATATATCCTATAGTTAGGCACAAAGTGTCAAGGGGACGGGGTTGTTGACACCCTCGATTATTGATCCCCAAAGGGTGTCAACAACCCCGTCCCCTTGACACTTAAACGGTATATTGTTGGGACGAACCCCCCGGCTAATCTTGCCAAAGGTAATGCACTTGTGATATATTATCATATGACGATTTCGCACGCTATCTGACCGCTGGGAATGTGCTCACTGAGTCTCCCAAGGGATGAAGAAGCGGAGGATTAAAACAAATAGGAGGTGTGGCCGGTGTCAGTAATTACAATGAAACAGCTGCTGGAAGCAGGTGTTCACTTTGGACACCAGACGAGAAGATGGAACCCTAAGATGGACCGCTATATCTATATGGAGAGAAACGGCATCTACATTATTGATTTGCAGCAGACCGTGAAGAAATTTGATGAAGCTTATAATTTTATCAAAGAGGTGGTTGCAGGAGGCAAAGGAGTACTTTTCGTCGGTACCAAGAAGCAGGCTCAGGAGACCATTAAAGATGAAGCTAAACGGTGCGAAATGTTTTTTGTTAATCAGCGCTGGTTAGGCGGTATGTTGACCAATTACAAAACTATTCGCAAACGTGTATTTAGATTAAAAGAATTGGAAAAAATGGAAGCAGACGGAGCATTTGAGGTGCTCAGTAAAAAGGAAGTTGCCAAACTCAGAAATGAATGGGAAAGACTGGAGAGATTCTTAGGCGGTATTAAGGATATGGATAAACTGCCGGGAGCAGTTTTTGTGGTTGACCCGCGCAAGGAAAAGATCGCGGTGGCCGAAGCTCGCAAGCTCCATATACCGGTAGTTGCTATTGTGGATACGAATTGCGATCCCGATGAAATTGATTATGTGATACCCGGAAATGATGACGCCATTCGCGCAGTAAGATTAATTTCAGCTAAAATAGCTGATGCAGTTTTAGAAAGCAAACAGGGAGAACAAATTACCGGATAAGGTTTACGAGAAGGGTGAATGGGTTTTCCTGTACACCCTTTTTTTTATGAGAAAAGCTATAATATTAGAGGAGGTTTTTCAGGTGGAAGTTACAGCAGGTATGGTAAAAGAATTGCGGGAGAGAACCGGTGCTGGCATGATGGACTGTAAAAAGGTATTGGTGGAGACCTGCGGCGATATAGAAAAAGCTATCGATGAGCTCCGGACCAAGGGTTTGGCCAAAGCGGCTAAAAAGGCCGGCCGGATAGCCAGTGAAGGTGTTGTTATGTCTTATATACACGGTAAAGGTCGCATTGGAGTTATGGTCGAGGTAAACTGTGAGACTGACTTTGTAGGAAACACCGATCAGTTCAAGCAGCTGGCTTATGATATAGCTATGCAGATTGCCGCTTCTAATCCAGATTATATTTCACGTGAAGAAGTGCCGGCAGCCGAATTGGACCGGGAACGGGAAATTATAAAAGCCCAGGCTCGGGAAGAAGGAAAACCGGAAAAAGTTATAGAAAAGATGCTGGATGGGCGAATCGAAAAATATTTTAAAGAACACTGTCTGTTAGAACAGCCCTTTATTAAAGATCAAGATAAAACTATCCAGGAGCTGGTTCATGAAAATGTGGCCAGAATAGGCGAGAACATTACAATTCGCAGATTCGCTCGCTACGAGCTTGGGGAAGGCATTGAAAAGGAACAAAGTGATTTTGCGGCTGAGGTAATGGCTCAGATTAAAGCCTAAGTACAAGCAAATTAAATATCAAGGTTAAGATGGAATCTGGGAGGGTAGCAATTGCATAATCCCAAATATAAAAGAGTGATATTAAAACTCAGCGGGGAGGCCCTGGCAGGCGAGAAGGGCTATGGCATAGAACATGGAGTCTTAACATCCATTGCCCGGCAGGTAGTTGAGGTAACGCAAAAGGGCGTGGAGGTAGCGATCGTGGTCGGCGGGGGCAATATTTGGCGTGGGGTCTCGGGAAGTGCCAAAGGAATGGATCGAGCTACTGCTGATTACATGGGAATGTTGGCCACAGTTATCAATTCTCTGGCTATGCAGGATGCATTAGAGAACGAAGGAATGGTAACCCGAGTTATGTCGGCCATTGAGATGAAAGAAGTTGCTGAGCCGTACATTAGACGCCGGGCTATGCGCCATCTGGAAAAAGGTCGAGTAGTGATCTTCGCTGCCGGAACCGGAAATCCCTACTTTTCCACTGATACGACGGCCGCCTTAAGGTCGGCCGAAATAGAAGCTGAAGCCATTCTAATGGCGAAGAAAGTCGATGGTGTCTATGATTCCGACCCGGTTGGTAATCCGTCAGCGGTCAAATTTAATCGTTTGGATTACATTGATGTAATCAAACGGGGTCTAGGAGTAATGGACTCCACCGCAGCTTCTCTGTGTATGGACAATAACATACCAATTATTGTATTTGATTTAACTAAAGAAGGTAATATTCTTAAGGCAGTAATGGGTGAGGATATTGGCACCTATGTAGGGAGGTAATAGAATGATAGATGATATTATGGAAGATGCCGAAAGCAGAATGAACAAAGCCATAGAACACTTAAACAGCGATTTTGCTGGGATGAGGGCTGGAAGGGCTAATCCGGCTATGGTTGATAAATTAATGGTTAACTATTACGGAACCCCAACCCCGCTCAACCAGATAGCTAATATAAATGTACCGGAAGCTCGATTACTGATAATAAACCCTTGGGATAAAGGAAGTATTGTCGATATTGAGAAGGCCATAATGAAATCCGATCTGGGGGTAAACCCTAATAACGATGGCAATGTTATTAGAATTAATTTACCCCAGTTAACTGAAGACCGGAGAAAAGACCTGGTTAAAGTAGTAAAGAAACGAGCCGAGGAAGGCAAAGTAGCTATACGTAATATCAGAAGAGAAGCCAACGATTTGCTCAAGGTCAGTGAAAAAGATAAATTGATTTCTGAAGATGCCAGTAAAAAAGGACTTGACGATATTCAAAAAGTTACCGACAAATTTATTAAAGACATAGACTACATACTGCAGCTCAAAGAAAAAGAAATTATGGAAGTCTAACCAATGCTTCCTATTGACTGGCCTATTATAATTGTACGGTTATAGCATCGATTTAGCGCCCCCTTTTACGGGGGTTTTATTTATCAAACGCCTCTGACAAGGTCCCGACTGAGAGGCGTTTGATAAATAAAACGCTCGCGGCGCGATGCACTCAAAACGCAAATGGAAGGCGCTAGTGCCCGCGTTTTGGCGCACAATTCGCGCAAGCGCTCATTGATATTAAAACGCCTCGCCTGAATGAAGGTGTTTGATAAATAAAACGCTCGCGGCGCGATGCACACAAAATGCGAAGGGAAGGCGCTATAGCGCCTGCATTTTGGGCGCACAATTCGCACCAGCGCTCATTGAATAATTATAGCGAGAGAAGGGGAACTGTGGCCAAGCATAAAAATGTAATTGCCAATACGACTGATTTAAGCCTGATGCCCCGACACATTGCGATCATAATGGACGGTAACGGGAGATGGGCGCAAAAGCGATTGCTGCCTAGAAGTATGGGACACAGGGCTGGTATGGCTGCATTAAAAGAAATTGTGAAAGCCTGCGATGAACTCAAGATCCCGTACTTAACTGTTTTTGCTTTTTCAACTGAAAACTGGAAAAGACCGATAACGGAGATAGATTTTCTAATGAATCTGCTGGTTGAATATCTGCAAAAAGAGTTGGACGAATTACATAAGAACAATGTGCGCATTCATGTAATGGGTGATTATACTGTTATTCCCCGAGAATGTCAGTTGGAAATAAAAAATGCCATAGAAAAAACCCGAAACAATGAGGGATTAGTATTCAATATTGCTATAAACTACGGTTCCCGTCAAGAAATTATGGCAGCTGTGAAATTATTAGCTGAAAAAATAGTAAAAACAGGGATGAAAATAGAGGACCTTAATGAAGATACTTTTTCCCAACTGCTTTATACCGAGGACATGCCGGATCCTGATTTGCTCATTCGTACGGCGGGCGAGATGCGGATAAGCAATTTCATGTTATGGCAGATTGCTTATGCCGAGATTGTTATATCAGATACCCTGTGGCCAGATTTTACGCGTGAGGATTTAATTTTGGCGATCAAAACATACCAGGCCAGAGATCGTAGATTTGGCGGATTAACCCGATGATAGGCGGAATGATATTTATATGTTTAAAACTCGTATAATCACTGCATTGGTTGGCGTCCCTATATTATTGGGGGGGGTATATCTAGGCGGGAATTACTGGCGGGGTTTGGTTCTCTTGTTAGCGGGCATTGCTTTGCTTGAATACACAGCTATGATGCACCATCAAGGCTTTAAACCAATAGTTATACCAGCTGCCGGTATAGCGTTAATATTATTATTCAGGTTACAGCTTGACCAGTATCTGGCTAGCCTATTTTTTGCAGGCTGGCTGTTAATGATACTGGTTATGGTCATTAATTATCCCCGTTTTAATTTCATTGATCTGGCCCTGAGTTTTTTCGGGGCGTTTTACTGTGGGTACCTGTTCAGTTATGCTTTGGCCATCCCCGAATTACAGGGAGCATTTCTTAATTTACTGCTTTGTTTGGTATTGACCTGGGCGAGTGATATAGGTGGTTACTGGTTTGGTACGCTCTGGGGAAAGCACAAGCTGGCTGCCCAGCTTAGTCCTGGTAAGACTCGTGAGGGGGCTGTCGGCGCGGTATTATTAACCATAATTGCTGCGATAAGCTTCAAATATATATTCAATATAGAATACTTAAGTCTGTCCTATACAATTTTATTGGGAGTTTGCGCCAGTGGAGCTGCCCAGCTGGGTGACCTGCTGGAATCGGCCCTAAAAAGATATTTTGGAGTAAAAGATGCCGGCAGTATTCTTCCCGGGCATGGAGGAGTGCTGGATCGCTTTGACAGTTTGATGCTGGTTTTGCCCGCCGTCTACTATTTCCTGGTGGTATTCGGGTAAATCGGAGAATAATAATATAGCAGAGCTGTGACCAATGTAGTGACCATGCAATAAGGTCTAAGTGAGGTGACCAAGATTGGATCCTGAACTACAGAAAAACCTTAAGAATCTTATAAAATGGACTATTTACGTTATGGTCCTATTAACTATATATCTATTATTCACCTTTGTCTTTCCCATATTGACTAGGATGCTCATCTATTTCCCAGTAGTATTTATGCCTTTTATTTTCGCTATACTACTTGCCTTGATGATTGAACCAGTTGTTAACCTGTTTGAAAAACATGGGCGGTTCAAGCGGAGTTGGGCAGTGTTTTCCAGTCTAATTTTAGTTATTGGTGGCTTTGTCTCTATATTACTAATGCTGGCAGCGGTAATTATTAGAGAAATGTCCTCATTATATAGACTGGCCCAGTCACATTCAGACGAAGTGATTGGCCAGGTCATGACCTCATTGACTGATTTTCGCTTATCCTATCTCGAACTAAACCTGCCGCCTCAAGTGCAGACTGCCGTCCAGGATAATTTGCAGAGTGGCCTTAACATAATACAGCAGCTGATGAGCAGCAGTATTAATGCCCTCATGCAAGCCTTTATCAAATTGCCTGGAATACTGGTGTTTATAGGTATTGCCACCGTAGCAGCTTTCTTAATTATTAAAGATCGAGCCTTGATACGAACCTTTGTAATAGAAATTCTGCCCTCCTCGGCGCGCTCCAAAAGTATTAATGTAATAAATGATCTGCTCAAAGCGTTAAGTGGTTTTATAAAAGCATACAGTATATTGATTACGATTACGGCGGTAATAACCATGGTTTCGCTTAGGATATTGGGAGTGGAATATGCATTTCTGTTAGGAATTCTGGTGGGGATAATGGATATATTACCAGTATTAGGTCCAGGAGCAATTATAGTGCCCTGGATAATATGGGAATTTATGAACGGCCATACCGGTATGGGTATAAGCCTTCTGGTGGTATATGCAATCATAACCGTTATCAGACAATTTCTGGAACCTCAGATTGTAGGAGACAGTATTGGGCTCCATCCCTTAGCAACGCTGATGTCTCTCTATATAGGTCTGCAATTAGGTGGATTTATGGGGATGGTACTGGGGCCAGTGCTGATGGTAATAATTATAGCCAGTTATCGAGCCGGATTGCTGGAGAGATTTGACTGGAGGCACAAATATGAGTGACAGACCAAGCAATATAGTAATACTAGGTTCAACCGGGTCAATAGGAGAACAAGCTCTGCAGGTCATAGACAGGCATCCAGACAAATTTAGAGTCGTGGGTCTGGCTGCCCGGGACGAAGTTGATGCTTTAGCGCTGCAAGTGGAAAAATATCAGCCGTGGGCGGTGGCTCTGGGTAATGAAAAGTGCTACAGTAAGCTAAAAGGCAAGCTGGCCCATCCGTGCCATATAAATATGGGTTTAGAGGGTATGTGTGAAATAGCCTCCCTTGATAACGTTGACACTGTATTAGTGGCGGTGAGCGGCGCCGTGGGAATTCTTCCTACCATTGCTGCCATAAACAAATCCAGGCGAATTGCTTTAGCAAATAAAGAGACCCTGGTGGCGGCCGGCGAATTTGTCATGAATCTGGCCCGGGCTAAGGGGGCCATGGTGATACCGGTTGACAGTGAACATTCCGCTATCTTTCAATGTTTGCAAGGCGAGACCAAACATTTGCGTAACCTGTGGCTAACCGCTTCAGGCGGCCCTTTCCGGGATTTTGACCAGGAGCAGCTAGCCAATGTGACTGTTGATATGGCTCTTAAGCACCCTAATTGGAAAATGGGACCTAAAATAACCGTTGATTCAGCTACCTTAATGAATAAGGGCCTGGAGGTAATCGAAGCCCATCATTTATTTGCGGTTGACTATGAACATATTAAGGTTCTCGTTCAAAAGGAGAGCGTAATTCACTCCATGGTGGAGCTGGTGGATGGCTCCTTCCTGGGACATTTGGGAGTAGCTGATATGAGGATTCCCATTCAATATGCATTAACTTACCCGGCAAGATTTGATTCACCTGCCGCTGCGCTTGATTTTAGTGAAATAGGCTGCATCCATTTTCAAAAACCGGACATGGTTAAGTTTCCCTTACTGCAAATGGCTTACCAGGCTGGGTGTCAAGGTGGAACTCTTCCGGCGGTAATGAACGCTGCTAATGAGACAGCCGTTAATTATTTTCTGAATCGTAGGATTAAATTTTTAGAAATAGCCGAGCTGGTTGCGGCAGTGCTGGAAAAACATGTTTTGATTAGCAATCCGGATCTGGAAGAAATATTTGCAGCTGACAGCTGGGCGCGAGAGTACTGTCACAGTTTAATAAAGAAGGGAGAATGCTGATGACTATAATAATAGCCATATTTATTTTAGCAATACTCGTTTTGGTTCATGAGCTGGGTCATTTTATAGCCGCTCGTCGGATAGGTATACCGGTACATGAGTTTAGTCTGGGATTTGGTCGCAGACTATATTCTACCAAGAAAGATGGGGTAGAATACTCTTTGCGTATGATTCCTTTGGGGGGATTTGTGCGCATGGCCGGGGAGGAACCCGGAGATATGAACCAACCTGACGGATTTAATAATCGTAAACCATGGGAGAAAATAGTGGTTTCATTTTCCGGACCGTTTATGAACTTTGTCCTAGCAGTATTGATCTTTATTTATACATTTGCGGTTATAGGTGTGATGCAGCCGGTTCATGGGGCAGTGGTAGGTGGAATAATGGAGGGAACACCAGCGTACACGTCCGGTCTGCAAACCAATGACCGTATTCTAAGCGTAAATGGGACCGATATTGACAGCTGGGACCATTTTGTAAGCACGATTCAAGAGAATGGGGTAGGTACACCATTGCAGCTTACGATTGATCGAAGCGGGGTGGTCAGCAGCCTTGCGTTGAAATCAGTTGCCGATGAAAGCACCGGCAAACCAATAGTAGGGGTTTATGCCAAGATGGAGTTAGCTCGCCAAGGCATATTGCAGGCAATTAAACTTGGGTTTCTCCAGACATACCAGATGACGTTGCTTCTCCTCACCAGCCTGGGAATGCTTTTCACCGGGGCAGCCTCTGCGTCTGATCTGTCCGGTCCGGTAGGAATAACCAATATGGTGGGAGAAGCCGCCCGCGGGGGAATGGTATATTTGTTGATTTTTTCGGCCTTCTTAAGTATAAATCTAGGCATCGTTAATCTCCTGCCTATTCCCGCCTTGGATGGCAGCAGAATGGTATTTGCGCTGGTGGAAGCGGTACGCCGCAAACCTATGGACCCTGAAAAAGAGGGCTTTATCCACTGGGTGGGTTTTTTATTCCTTATGTTAATCATTATTTTTGCTACCTACAATGATATTGTTAGATTGATTAAGGGATGATGTAATGCGCAGGAAATCAAGAACTATTAAAATCGGCCCAGTTGCGGTAGGGGGGGACAACCCGGTTGTGGTTCAATCCATGACCAACACAGATACCCGCAACGTTTCAGCAACTGTAGCTCAGATAAAACGATTGGAAGAGGCCGGATGTGAATTAATAAGAGTAGCCGTACTGGACGAAGAGGCTGCGGCAGCTATTCGCGCCATCAGAAAATCTATTATTATACCTTTGGTTGCCGATATTCATTTTGATTACAAATTGGCACTCAAAAGTATTGACGCGGGCGTGGATGGTCTGCGCATTAATCCCGGCAATATTGGTGATGAGAAAAAGGTAGCTGCCATAGTATCGGCCTGTAAAGACCGCTCCATTCCAATTCGTATCGGTGTTAATTCCGGATCTCTGGATAAAGAGAAACTCGAAAAATACGGCGGTGTCTGTGCTGAAGCCATGGTAGACAGTGCCCTGGACAATATTAAGATACTTGAAGACATGGATTTTCGCGAGATTAAAATTTCCTTGAAATCATCTTCGGTTTTATTAAGCTTGGAGGCTTATCGGTTGATGGCGGCCCAAGTGGACTATCCTCTACATTTAGGGATAACCGAAGCTGGAACCAAAGATAGGGCTCTTATAAAATCCGCTTTGGGGATTGGCATGCTTCTCTACGAAGGTATAGGTGATACAGTTCGTTTATCTTTGACCGCTGACCCGGTGGAAGAAGTCTGGGCCGCTTATGAGCTATTGAGGACTTTAGGTTTGCGCAACCGAGGTATGGAGTTAATATCTTGTCCTACCTGTGGCCGTTGCGAGATTGATTTAATCAAATTGGCTGAGGAAATTGATGGTCGGATACGCACCATGCCGGAACCGCTTAAGGTTGCAGTTATGGGTTGTGTGGTTAATGGACCTGGTGAAGCCCGGGAAGCTGATGTTGGGATCGCAGGGGGAAGAGGTTTCGGGTTTCTCTTTCGCAAAGGCGAGATTATAAAGAAGGTCCCTGAGGCCGAGATGTTGGACGAGCTCCTGCGGGAGATCAACAAGATAAAAAATACGCGAGCTTGAACGGGGAAATAGTTTATTAAGGAGGCATAAGCAGTGAAGGCATCGAATTTATTTTATCCTACATTGAGAGAAGTACCCAGTGAAGCTGAGATAGCCAGCCATCAATTATTGCTGCGAGCTGGGTTTATTAGAAAAACATCGGCAGGAGTATACAGTTATTTGCCCCTGGCCATGCGGGTGCTGAGAAAAATCGAAAATATCGTCCGGGAGGAAATGGACCGGGCGGGAGGTCAGGAATTGCTTATGCCTATTATTCAACCCCGAGAACTGTGGGAGAAGTCAGGGCGTTGGTCAGTATACGGGGATGAGATGTTTCGATTGGTTGATAGACATAACCGGGGTTTTGCGTTGGGGCCCACCCATGAAGAAATAATTACTACCCTGGTTGATGCTGAGGTACATTCCTATCGTGATTTACCTTTACTGCTTTATCAAATCCAGAACAAATATAGGGATGAAATCCGCCCTCGCTTTGGGCTGATGCGGGGTCGTGAATTTATAATGAAAGACCTCTACTCATTCGACCAAGATTATGAAGGTCTGGATGTTTCCTATCAAAAAATGTATGCCGCCTACCGGGCCATATACACCCGGATGAAATTAAATTACCGGGTTGTGGAGGCAGACAGCGGAGCCATCGGCGGTAATGAAAGTCACGAATTTATGGTCCTGGCTGATAGCGGGGAGTGCACCATACTATACTGTGACAGTGAGACTTGTGATTATGCAGCCAATGTTGAAAAGGCCGAGTGTTCAATCCCTGATGAATCTCCTTCTCCAGGCAAAATGAAGACTGTCAACAAAATCTATACCCCCGGGCTGCGAACCATTCAGGATCTGGTTAATGATCTGGGTATTTCTGCCCAAAATCAGGTGAAGACTCTGATGTACAGCGCGGATGGTGAAATTGTGGCCGTGGTGCTGCGCGGTGACCGCGATCTAAACGAGATTAAACTGAAAAACTTCTTGAATTGCAGCGAGTTGTTCATGGCCGATGAGAGCTCGGTACGGGCCCAGTGTGCAGCCGGGTTTGGATCGTTAGGTCCGCTCGGCTTAAAGACAAAAATCTATGCTGACCTGGAAGTTGCAGCTATGCGCAATTTTAGCTGCGGTGCTAATGAAGATGACTATCACTTTATTAATGTAAACATGGGACGGGACTTTATACCCGAAGCAGTGGTTGATTTGAGAAATGCCGTAGAAGGCGATGGCTGCCGGCTTTGCAGCGGCAATTTGAAGGCCCTGCGGGGTATCGAGGTCGGTCATATATTTAAACTGGGTACGAAATACTCGGACGCTTTGAACGCTGGTTATCGTACTGCCGATGGTGAGGAGAAGGCCATGGTGATGGGGTGCTATGGCATTGGGATATCGCGTACCCTGGCCGCCGCGGTTGAACAGAATAATGATAATAATGGGATTATCTGGCCAATGCCGATTGCCCCTTATCACGTTATTATTATTCCCGTTAACACTAAGAAAGAAGAGCAAATGCAGGCTGCCGAAGATATCTATGAAAAGTTAACCAGGCTGGGCGTAGAAGTTATTTTGGATGACCGGGATGAGAGAGCCGGAGTGAAATTTAAAGATGCCGATTTAATCGGTATTCCGGTAAAAATTACTATTGGGCCTAAATCCTTGCAGGAAAAACAGGTCGAGGTGAAGAAAAGATGGGCAGACGAGACCGAGTTGGTTTCTATCGACGCAGTAGTTGATGTAATCTGCAAAATCATCAAAGAAGGTTTGGAGTAATTGCTGGGGGATCGTTATAAATGTCGAATTATGAAATAATAATAAAACTTACCCTGGCCTGTATTCTGGGCGGACTCATAGGCTTGGAAAGAGAGAGCCTGAACCGTCCCGCCGGTTTTAGAACCTATACCCTTGTCTGTGTAGGTTCTACCTTAGCTATGGTGGTATCTATGGATATGTACTTTCAATTTTACCAGACGGTCAGTGTTGATCCTGGACGTATTGCGGCTCAGGTGGTAAGCGGAATCGGTTTCCTGGGAGCAGGAACCATAATGAAAGAAGGAGCAACGGTACGCGGTTTAACGACAGCGGCTGGTCTCTGGGGGGTTGCCTGTATCGGCTTGGCAGTAGGTGCAGGCATGTATATACCTGCAGTAGCAACCACGGCTTTAATGCTCTTTGTCCTGATCTATTTCATAAAGTTTGAAGAAAGCTTTACCGGTATGCGTCTTTATAAAGGCCTTGTGTTAGTGGTTAATGACGGCCCGGGTCAGGTTGGCATGGTTGGTTCTCTGCTTGGAGAAATGGGAGTATTGATCAAGAATATCAGTCTTACCCGCTTGGAGTCCGGTGACCTTTTAGAAATTGAGCTGTTGCTCAGTTTACCTTCAGAAATTACTATAGAAGAGGTTATTCAAAAGCTTTCAACCGCTAAGGGCATGCAGAGTATTGATAGGTTGAACTAAATGGAAGGCCAGGAGGAAATAAAATGACTCTGCGTTTCCAAACTTTTGTTAATGATAAAATAGACAAACAATTAATTCCCATGTGGGCAGACACTCAGATTAAAAAAGTTGAAATTATTAGGGAAAAAAGAATATGGAAACTCCATTTGTTGGTGCCCCAGCCTATTCCTTGTTCTATTCTCAGGGATACAGAACTACAGTTAATGTCATATCATAGTTTTCTTGACGGGGTTGAATTGGTTCCCGAACTAATGGACTCTTTCGATTTACTGTCAGGTGTAATATATACGAGAAAGGATGATTTATCATCCTGTTTTTTGTTGTCTATAGGGGAAAATCTTCTGGATATACCTTCAACCCGCTGGAGCTATGAAAAGTGCCGGGTAGATATTATCAGCTCCAAAAAGGAGGTCTATGACCATATCATTGCTGATGAGATATGCCCCCGATTAGCAGAATGGTTCTGGCAGGAGTATTCTCTGCAGATTTTGGTGCGGGCTCTTTATCAGGGTGAACAGGTTAAAAATGAAACCGAGAACTGGATTACAGAACGCAAATTAGAGATAATTGCACCAGTTGTAGATAAGGTTAAGATAGGTAACCACGGCCCCCTCAACCGTGATAAGAAAAAACAGGTTGCGTCCATTCGCGAGAAATCTATGCAGGTAAGCGAACTGGATGAAGGTCAAATTAACGTTGCCACCGAAGGGGAAATATGGGATAAAAAGACATTTGTCTTCCCGGATGGGCGTTTGAGCGTCTACTACTATTTGACTGATTTTAGCGATACCATGGCTGTTAAAACTTATTGGAATAAAAGCGATGATGACAAGATTCAGGTGGGTGACCGCATCAAAGTTAAAGGTAGTGTCCGGTATGATAAGCGAACCAAGGAACCGGCATTATTCATGGAACAGTATGCCCAGTTAGAGAAAAACTACCGTGATGATAATAATGAAGAAAAAAGGGTTGAATTACACGCTCATACCAAAATGAGCGCCATGGATGGTCTTACAGAAGTTAAAGAACTGATCCATAGAGCTGCCCGGTGGAAACACCCGGCGATTGCTATTACAGACCATGCCTGTATTCAGGCTTTCCCGCAGGCCTATGCTACCCTCAAGGAAATAAATAAAAATAGTGACGATTATAAGCTAAAAGTAATTTATGGCGTAGAAGGATACCTGGTGGAGGAAGACAAGAAAGAAAAGCCTTATCATATAATACTGCTGGCGCGTACCAGATTGGGTTTGAAAAACCTTTACAGTCTGGTGAGTATAAGCTATCTGGATCATTTCTACCGTCAACCCCGTATCCCTCGTAAGGAATTGGAGAAATACCGGGAAGGGTTGCTGCTGGGAACTGCCTGTGAAGCCGGGGAACTGTATCGCGCCCTGTTGCGTGGCGCTACCGAGGAAGAGCTGAAGATTATTGTAACATTTTATGATTATTTGGAAATTCAGCCGCTTAGCAACAATGCCTTCATGCTGCGCAAAGGGCTGGTTAAATCAGAAGAAGAACTAGCCGATATTAACCGTGCTATTATTAGGTTAGGACGAGAATATAATAAACCGGTAGTTGCCACCAGCGACGTACATTTTCTTGATCCCCATCATGAAAAATACCGCACTATTATCAAGTCAGGCCAGGCCTACGAAGATGCGGAAGAACAACTTCCCTTATTTTTTCGCACGACCGGCGAAATGTTGGAGGAATTTGCTTATTTGGGCGAAGCGGAAGCTAGGCGCGTAGTTATTGAAGATCCGCTCCTAATTGCCGGACTGGTAGAAGAAATTAAACCAGTTCCCGATGGTTTTTACCCACCCCAAATAGAGGGCGCCGAGCGGGATATTACTAAGCTCACCTGGCAAAATGCCCATGCTGTCTATGGGCCGGAACTGCCAGCCATTGTCGAAGCGCGCATTGAACGCGAACTAACTTCGATAATAGGACATGGTTTTTCGGTGCTCTATCTTATTGCCCATAAACTGGTTAAGAAGTCGAATGAAGACGGCTATTTGGTAGGCTCCCGCGGCTCGGTAGGTTCGTCTCTGGTTGCGTACCTGACTGGTATCACAGAGGTAAATGCCCTGCCTCCGCACTACATTTGCCGCAGTTGCTTTTATTGCGAATTTGTTAGTAATAATATGGGCTGCGGTGCAGACCTGGAAGAAAAGGAATGCCCCCAATGTGGTCAGATCCTGTTTAAAGATGGCTTTGATATACCCTTTGAAACATTTATGGGATTTGAGGGTGATAAGGTCCCGGATATTGATTTGAACTTCTCGGGTGACTATCAGAGTCGAGCCCATCAATATGTAGAAGAACTATTTGGCAGCCAAAATGTATTCCGGGCCGGAACCATTTCAACCATTGCCGATAAGACCGCATTTGGTTTTGTAAAAAAATATATTGAAAAACAAGGTCTGGATATTAAAGAATCGGAAATTGCCCGTCTGGTTCGAGGTATTTCCGGGGTCAGAAAAACTACCGGGCAGCACCCCGGAGGGTTGATCGTTGTGCCTACCGATATGGATATATTAGACTTTACGCCCTTACAGCACCCGGCTGACAATAAGGAATCAGGGGTGATCACTACCCACTTTGAGTATCATGCCATTGGTGATCAGCTGGTTAAGTTAGATATTCTGGGTCATGACGATCCCACCGTCATAAAAGAACTGGAAGATTTGACCGGAATCAAAGCCGCGTCTATCAGCCTGTCGGAAAAAGAAACAATGCAGCTGTTTTCAGGGGTTGCTCCCTTAGGGGTTCGACCAGAAGACATAGATAGCACAGTCGGTACCTATGGTATACCTGAGTTTGGCACCCCTTTTGTCCGCCAAATGCTGGAGGCGACCCGGCCCACCACTTTTTCGGAATTGGTAAGAATCAGCGGACTATCCCATGGAACTGATGTGTGGGCTAACAATGCCCAAAACCTTATTGCTGACAAGACAGCTACTCTAAATGAGGTGATCTGCACCCGTGATGATATAATGACTTATTTGATTCATCAAGATATGAACAAAATTCAAGCATTCGAAATTATGGAAAAGGTACGTAAGGGCAAAGGCTTGAATTCCCAAGATGTTCTCATCATGGAGCAATCGCTGGTCCCGGACTGGTATGTTACAGCCTGTCAAAAGATCAAATATATGTTTCCTAAAGCCCATGCGGTGGCCTATGTTACGATGGCTTATCGTATCGCTTGGTTTAAAATAAATTATCCGCTGGCTTTTTACTCAAGTTTCTTTGGAATCAGGGCGGAAGATTTTGATGCGGAGACGATACTGGATGGATATGAAGCGGTGCGGGGTAGAATCAAAGAGATTAACAAACTGGGTTATGATGCCTCCCCCAAAGAAAAAAAGCTCTTGACCATATTGGAATTGGCCATGGAAATGTATGCCCGGGGTTTTCATTTTAAACCCGTGGATATATATAGATCTGATGCCCATAAGTTTGTATTGGCAGATGGAGGTTTGATTCTGCCATTTGCGGCCTTGCCTAATATCGGCGCAGCAGCAGCTCAAGGCGTCATAAACAGCAGAAACGACGGCGAGTATATATCGGTGCAGGATTTTCAGGCCCGAACCCGATTAAATAAAAACGCTATGGACATGTTAAGGAAAGAAAATTGTTTTGAGGGGTTACCGGAGAAAACCCAGATCAGTCTTTTCGCCTAGAATCCGATTCTTACCATTATGAACTGCTATAAACTTGAATAATAAAATGGCAATGTGTTATACTTCTAATGTATTCTTGCTAATATTTATTAGAAAGAGTGGGTAACGGCCCACTCTTTCTATTGTAAATACTAAAAGATTTAACTTATGTGGGGGTGGCGTAAAGATGACTGCCCGGAATGCCATAAGCACAGAGGCAAGATCCATAATTGGCGAAAAATTGCAAGCAACAGGAATTGAGTTATATGATATTGAATACCAAAAAGAGTCCAATGGGCTGATATTGCGAATCTATATAGACACCCCCCAAGGGGTAGATACCGACACATGTGTAACCGCTACGCGGATTATCAAGGATTTTATAGATACCCTTGATGATTTAGATTATGATTACCTGGAAGTTTCATCACCGGGAATCGACCGAATAGTGAGCCAGGATAGCGATTTTGCAAAATATCGAGGTTCAAAAGTAATGGTCAAAACCATTCGGCCGGTGGAGGGCAAGAAGAAATTTATAGGTATACTGGCTGAGGTCAATTCGAACATATTGGATCTAGAGATGGACGGTAAGTTGGTTCATTTAGACCGTGCAATGATAGCTGTGGTCCGGCTGCATCCAGACATATAAGGAGGAAGAACAATGTCCCATGAACTCATGCTAGCTTTGAGAGAATTGGAAAAAGAGAGAGGTATACCTCAAAAAGCATTGATTGAGGCAATAAAATCGGCTTTGAATACAGCTTATAAGAAGAATTTTGGCACCTCGCAAAATGTAAGCGTAGAACTAAATGAGATTACCGGCGAGGTACAAGTTTATGCTCAAAAGCGTGTCAGCGAACAGGTAAAAGATCCGTGTATGGAGATATCCCTGCAGGATGCACAGGAGATAGACCCGACTTCGACCGAAGATTCAGTAATTGATGTTGAAGTGACACCCTCGAATTTTGGCCGTATAGCTGCCCAAACCGCCAAACAGGTGGTGGTTCAGAAACTCCGGGAAGCGGAGCGCAGTATGATTTACGAAGAGTTTTCCGAGCGGGAAGGTGAAATCGTAACCGGCAGTATACAAAGAATTGAAGCCAAAACGGTAGTGGTTAATTTAGGGAGAACTGAGGGAATTATGCTGCCGTCTGACCAAATCTTTTCCGAACGGTATGAGGTTGGCCAAAGAATCAAAGGCTACATTTATGAAGTTAAGAACAGTTCTAAAGGTCCCAGCGTATTTATTTCCCGAACCCATCCCTTCTTTCTTAAACGTTTGTTTGAATTGGAAGTTCCGGAAATATATGAAGGTCTGGTTGAAATAAAGACCATAGCCCGGGAAGCCGGCTCACGTTCGAAAATATCTGTTTACTCAATGGATGAAAAAATCGATTCAGTGGGTGCTTGTGTAGGGCCTCGCGGTATCAGAGTGCAGAATATTGTTAACGAGTTAAACGGAGAAAAAATTGACATAATCAAGTATCATAAAGAGCCGGAGAAATTTATTGCCAATGCCTTGAGCCCATCCAAGGTGATTTCGGTGGAAATAGAAGGAGACGGCAAAAAAGCACGGGTAATAGTTCCCGACTATCAGCTTTCTTTGGCAATTGGGAAAGAGGGGCAAAATGCTCGCCTTGCTGCCAAACTAACCGGTTGGAAAATTGATATTAAGAGTGAAAGCCAGGCCGAAGAGGAGACTGAGCTGGATGCCTAAGGACCGTAAATTACCGCAGCGTATGTGTGTGGGCTGTCGGGTAATGAAGAATAAGAGAGAGCTAATCCGGGTGGTCAGGACACCAGAAGGTTCAATTGATCTTGATACTACTGGAAAAAAATCCGGACGGGGAGCCTATATCTGTGCAGACCCGGAGTGCCTGAATCTCGCCGTAAAGGGGAAGCGGCTGCAAAAAGCCCTTCAACATGACATCGGCGAGGATGTGCTTAACCTCATTAGAGGACAGTTAAATAGCCCATAAGAAAGTGGGTGGTAATTTGAGAAAAGTTTACAATCTCATAGGCTTAGCACAACGGGCTGGCAAAACTTCTTCAGGTGCCACTGCAGCCCGTACCAGCCTCTTAAGAAACAAGGCTTGTATTCTGCTTATGAGTGAAGATATATCGTCAAACTCCAGGGAGTTATTATTGAAAAGCTGCCAAAAGCACAACATTCCTTGGATCATCCTGGGAAGCAGGTATGAACTCGGGAACAGTACGGGCAAAGCATATCGCGTAGCATTGACTATAAATGAAGCAGGAATAGCCGAAGCTATTCTCAAAGCAATCGCAGCAGCGGGTATAGAGGCAAAAAGTATGGGGGTGGTTGAATGGCCAAGATAAGAGTACATGAGTTAGCGAAAGAATTAGGCCTACCAAGTAAAGAGATGGTTGATACCCTTCAGAAGTTGGGTTTGGATGTAAAAAACCATATGAGTACCATGGAAGACTCACAGGCTGTTTGGGTCAGAAAGCGCCTGGGAGATAAAACGGAATCAGTTTCCAACAAGGTGCAGGAAAAGCCTGCCCGTAAACCTGCCCCCCAATCGGCCCAACCACCTGCTCAGGTGCCACCCCAGAAGGCGAATAGCCAAGATTTGCGCCCTGCTGCCGGAAAAGTGCAGAAGGAGATAAATTCCCAGGCACCTGTAAAACCAAAGCCAGAGTTTGAGCCCAGAAGTCCAGGCACAAACGAGCGGGATAACAGATCCGAGGGTTTGGGCCCCGATAATCGGGTTCGATCAGGTGATACAGCCCCCAATTCATCTAGACCAGTATCTACAGGAGCTCAGAATAATAATTCGAACACAACCAGGCCGGGCATTCCTCCGAAAACCGATCAAAGAATGCAGCCTGGATTCAATAGACCTCGTCCATTGGGTCCCCAGGAGAATCTTCCGTATGCCCCTCGTCAACAGGGTGCCCAGGATAATCGTCCGAATGCCCCTCGTCCACAGGGTTCACAGGACAATCGTCCGAATGCCCCGAGACCACAGGGTTCACAAGATAATCGTCCGTATACCCCAAGGCCACAGGGTGCCCAGGATAATCGTCCGAATGCTCCGAGACCACAGGGTGCCCAAGATAATCGTCCGTATACCCCAAGGCCACAGGGTGCCCAAGATAATCGTCCGTATACCCCAAGGCCACAGGGCGCCCAGGATAATCGTCCGTATACCCCGAGGCCACAGGGTTCACAAGATAATCGTCCGTATACCCCGAGGCCACAGGGCAGCCAGGATAATCGACAGAATGCTCCGAGACCAGCCAATACTTCCCGGCCAGCGCCTGGGAGTACGCCTCGAGGTCCGGAACAGCGTCCGTCCACCCCTGGTAGAGCGCCGTCTCCCAAACCATTTACAAATGACAAGAAACCGGGTCAAGGGTTTAGTCAACCATCCCGGCCCGCCGGGTCTGCTCAGGGTAAACCGGGAAAAAAGGCAACGCCGCCTAAACCACAGTTTACCAAAGATTATAGTAGGCCTCAGAAAAAGGGCAAACACAAAAAGAAAAAAGAAGATATAGTATTGCAGACACCTGAGCTGATCATGGTGGGAGATTCGATTCAGGTACGAGAATTAGCAGATAAACTGGCTAAAGGTTCCGCCGAAATTGTCAAGAAATTGATGGAATTAGGCATAATGGCAACTATTAACCAGGAGATCGATTTTGATACCGTAGAAATACTGGCGAGTCTGTATGATGTAGCCGTTGAACGTGAGGTAACCGAGGAACAGCAAATACTGGAGGAGATTGTTGACAGTGCCGAAAGTCTTATTCCTCGTTCTCCCATAGTTACAGTTATGGGTCATGTTGACCATGGGAAAACATCTTTGTTGGACAAGATCCGTAAAGCCGATGTAGTTTCGGGAGAAGCGGGCGGTATTACTCAGCACATTGGGGCCTATCAAGTCACCGTGAATGGTAATCGGATAACCTTTATTGATACTCCTGGCCATGAAGCCTTTACCGCCATGCGTGCCAGGGGGGCCAATCTTACGGATATTGTAGTATTGGTGGTAGCCGCCGATGATGGAGTTATGCCTCAAACTATAGAAGCTATTAACCATATTAAGGCTGCCAAAGTGCCTTTCGTGGTGGCATTAAACAAAATGGATAAACCCGATGTTAATCCGGATAAAGTAATGCAGCAGCTGACTGAATACAGTATTGTCGCTGAAGAATGGGGCGGGGATACTATGTTCGTACCCGTGTCCGCTAAAACTGGCACAGGCATAGATGATCTTCTGGAAAGGGTACTGCTGGTTGCCGAAATGCACGATATCAAAGCCAACCCGAACCGGCAAGCCGAAGGCGTAGTGATTGAAGCCCAATTGGATAAAGGCAAAGGTGCAGTAGCAACTCTGCTGGTTCAGAAGGGAACCCTTAAAGTTGGCGATAGCATTGTATGCGGGTTTACCTGGTGCAAAGTCAGAGCCATGACAGATTACCGGGGACGCAAGGTTGATTTAGCTTATCCCTCCATGCCGGTAGAGATCACCGGTTGGTCGGATGTTCCTGAAGTAGGGGAAAGAATGCAGGTCTGTGACGAAAAGATTGCCAAGGAGATAGCCAGCCTGAGATTGAGTGAAAAGAAGCTGGAAGACCAGAAACACAGCAGCAAGATCTCCTTGGATGACTTCTACAAGCAGATGCAGACCGGCATGAAAGAATTAAACTTAATTATTAAGGGAGATGTACAGGGCTCCATTGAAGCACTGGCTCAGTCCCTTCTAAGACTCAGCACCAGCGAAGTTAAGGTCAATGTTATTCATTCCGCAGTCGGTGCTATAACTGAAACTGATGTGATGTTGGCTTCGGCCTCCAACGCCATAATAATAGGCTTCAACGTTCGACCTGACGTCAAAGCGCGCAAATATGGGGAAGATGAAAACATCGATGTTCGCATGTATCGGGTAATTTATGAGGCCATAGATGATGTAAAAAAGGCTATGACAGGCTTGCTTGATCCTGAGTATCGGGAAAAATATCTGGGTCGTGCTGAAGTTCGGGCGACCTTCAAGGTTCCCAATTATGGAACCATCGCCGGTTCCTATATAATTGACGGCAAACTGCTCCGAAATGTAGAAATGAGGGTTCTGAGGGACTCGGTGATAATTTATGAGGGAAAACTGACTTCTTTGAGACGATTCAAGGATGATGTAAAAGAAGTTGTGGAAGGCTATGAATGTGGAATTGGTGTGAAGGACTTCAACGATCTCCGAGAGGGCGATATTATAGAAGCCTACGTAATGGAAGAAATTGCTAGAGCATTATAATTATTCACCATTACCATACCGGAATGGGGTGATAAGATGGGAAAACGCAGACAAGAAAGAATGTCCGTAGAGATAAAGAGAGTTCTGTCAAACATAATCCAGGAACATATTAAGGATCCCCGTATTGATTTTACCTCGGTATCAGTAACCCGTGTGGACATACCTCAGGATATAAGTCATGCTCGGGTATATATAAGTGTTCTGGGTGATGAAGAGAAGCAGACTGAGACTATGCAGGTCTTACAAAAGGCGCGCGGATATATTAGGACTGAATTGGCTCGAACCATCCAGATTCGCCATGCTCCCGATCTGGAATTCAGATTGGACAAATCTATAGAACATGGCATCAGGATATCCGCCTTGTTGGAAAGTCTCCCTGAAACTCATACAGCGAAGGAACAGACGGATGAATAAGCTGACAAGAATAGCCAGGGAAATAGGGAAAAGAGATGATTACCTATTGGTGGGGCATGCAATACCCGACGGTGACTGTATCGGCTCTTT
>Ga0074195_1000387_pt1 | contig 92254 bp, 74 predicted proteins | sample EPASupsiteHSE623_FD_64525 | JGI IMG/M metagenome (GOLD analysis project Ga0074195, IMG submission 64525) | Bioremediated contaminated groundwater from EPA Superfund site, New Mexico - Sample HSE6-23 | ecosystem: Environmental > Aquatic > Deep subsurface > Groundwater > Contaminated ...
AATGTAAACCGGTTGAAAAACAAGAAACGGGAAATGTACGGACGTGCCGGGTTTGAATTGCTCAGAAGAAAAACTGTTCTGTCCAAAACCGGATAAAACTGCATCAAAAGTGACGAAGAACCCTGTTATACAACAACGGAATCGACCGGATTGACGGCAGGACCAAAAAGGTGACCAAATTACAATTGGGAGAGCTGACCGGGAAGAAAAATCCCACTTTCATTCTTTGTGATCACGCGGGCTATATTTGGGCGGGATTCCGCGGAGGGCTTGCGCGCATTACGCCAAAAGACCGCCACGTCGAAACGATCCTGTTTGACGCGTTCAGTCCCAACGAAGTACTTTCGATGATGGAAGCCGAAGGACACCTCTGGGCTTCCACTACGGATGGATTCTGGCTGGTCGATATGCAGACCCTCAATGCGCGTTACCTGAATCTTTCGGATAAACGGTTCATCAGCATGTTTTTCGATGAAGCTGAAAACCGAATCTATCTGGGAGATGTTGACCGGTTTGCCATTACTACTCCTGAAGTCAGGAATGCAGGCAAAATTGACCGGCCAATTATCGCCACCGCCCTGTATGTGAACAACCAGCTGACAGAAACCGGTAACCCGGGCATCCGCTACGCCGATCGGATCGGATTGAGCTATGCGCAAAACAGCTTTGCTGTTGAACTTTCCGACCTTCCGTATTCCCTGGAGGAAAAAAACAAATTTGTTTACCGTTTGGACGACGTGGATCGCAACTGGAACCTGTTAAGCCCAAATACGAACCGCGTCTCGTACAGTAACCTCAGTCATGGTCGTTTCAAGCTTACTGTCAGCAAGCTTGATATCAACGGACAGCCTTCCGATCATCCCTATACGCTGGACATCCTGATCCATCCTCCCTGGTACTATACGATCTGGGCCAAAAGTATTTACATCATTTTATTGCTCGGTCTTGCCGGTTGGACCATCAACTTTTTCCGGGTAAAAGGCCGTTTAAAGATCGAGCGCATCGAAAAAGAAAAGATTCTGGAGCAATCGCGCATGAAGATCGATTTCTTCACCAACCTGTCGCACGACCTGAAAACTCCGCTAAGCCTGATCATTGCCCCTGTAAGCCGCCTTTTGCCGGAAATTAAAAATCCGCATGAGAAGCAACAGTTGAAATTGGTCCATCACAACGCGATGAAAATGAATTCACTGATCCATCAGATGATGGACTTTAACCTGATGGACAGCAATACCAATTCATTACTGATCCTCTCGATGACCGATCTGGTGGCTTTTGCCCGAAACCTGTTTTCCGTTTTTGAAGAGGCCGAAAGAGAAAAGAACCTTTCTTTCCGCTTTCTAAGCAACCAGGAGGACGTGTACCTGGAACTGGATGTCATTAAATGGGAATCCATTTTAAACAACATGCTTTCGAATGCCGTGAAATACACCCCTGACGGAGGAAGCATCACACTTTCTTTAAATTATAAAGAAGAGCCCCGGGAAATAACGATCAGCGTTTCCGATACGGGAGTTGGCATTCCGTCTCAGGACCTGCCTTATATTTTTCAGCGTTTTTTCCAGTCTTCCAAAACCGCGGGCAGGAAAGAAGGAACGGGCATCGGGCTTTACCTGGTGAAAACGTATACAGAACTACACGGTGGTCAAGTCAGCATAGCCTCGCAGGAAAATGTGGGAACAACGATCACCGTCAGGCTACCTCTGTTAATGGAGAAATCCGGGCTTGCGGATCTTGTTCGTGAAAGCGAGCCTGTTATTGATGCGGAAGTCCAGGGCAAGGATGGTCCGCTCATTCTGGTGATCGACGATAATTCTGAAATGACGGGCTTTATTTGTGAAATTCTTCATCCCAAATACCGCTGCCGCACCGCGGGTGATGGCAAAACGGGAATTGATCTCTGCTTCGAACTGTTGCCCGATCTGATCATATCCGATATCATGATGCCAGGAATGGACGGGCTGGAAATGTGCCAACGGATCCGGAAATACGTCCCCTCCTCAACAGTTCCCATCATTTTACTGACCGCGAAGGATGATAAGGAAACGGAACTTGAAAGTATCCAGCTCAACATTGATGCTTTCATTTCCAAACCTTTCGAACCGGATATCCTGCTTTCACGGGTCGACCAACTGATCCAAAAAAATCAGACCATTGAAGCCAGGATCCGGATGGAGACGATTGCCGGCCCGAAAGCAATTGACGCGGTATCACACGATGAGAAATTTCTTTCGGCCGTCACCAAAACAATCGAAGACCATCTTTCCGATCCGGCATTAAATGTAACAGCGCTTTGTAACTTATCAGACATTAGCAATAAACAAATATACAGGAAGTTGACACAGCTTACCGGTATGACGCCTGTCGAGTATATCAAGTCGGTACGCATGAAGAAAGCAGCCATGCTGCTCAGGCAAAAGAAGTTTACAGTTGCTGAGGTGATGTATATGGTTGGCTTTTCCAATCATTCCTATTTTTCCAAATGCTTCAAGGCCGAATTGGGGAAGGCCCCGGCGCAATTTATGGAAGAAGCTTAGAAATAATCCCGTCATCAGTGAACGTTCCGTACAACCAGAGGAAGGTCAGTACGGAATGCCGGGAAGAATATGCGCTGTAATGAGTTGGCCGGGACAGAAATTGGTGAGCATATTCGACCTGCTAGCCGGTCTGTGTATCCTTTCAAATTCGTCTGATAATCAGGTTAATGGTTGGGAAGCAAGACAAGATCGATTTATACAAATAAAATGTCATTTGTTTATTTTAATGTTTAAAAATATGAATTCATGTCATTAAAATAATTAATAAAATATCAAATTAACATTTTAATAACAATAAAAGTATCTATTTGACAATTGTAATTCATTTCTTTGCGACTGAAGAATAAGACAAATTTGTCTGAAATGAAATGACAAGCTTATGGAAAAAGGAAAATCATCAAAGGCGGGCAGTATCAATCTCTTTAGTTTAAAGACTGTTCAGATGAGGACCTTTCACATTACCTGGTTCTCCTTCTTTTTATGTTTTTTCGGATGGTTTGGCGCAGCTCCTTTAATGGCGGTTATCCGCGAAGAACTACTTTTATCGAAAGCTCAGATCGGCAATATTATGATATCGTCGGTCACGATAACCATATTTGCCCGTTTGTTCATCGGTTGGCTGGCTGACCGGGTGGGGCCCCGGATTGTCTATACCTGGTTGCTCAGCGTCGGTGCACTTCCGGTCATGCTGATCGGGTTGAGCAATGATTATACCTCATTTCTTATTTTCCGGTTAATGATTGGTGCTATCGGGGCTTCTTTTGTCCTTACCCAGTACCATACGTCCCTGATGTTTGCTCCCAATGTGGTGGGAACTGCCAATGCTACGACAGCCGGATGGGGTAACTTAGGGGGTGGCGTTACCCAAATGGTTATGCCGCTGATTTTTGCGGCTTTCATTGGTTTGGGATTTATTGACAGCCAGGCATGGCGGTATGCCATGATCGTCCCCGGCCTGTTGATGATTCTGATGGGGATCGTCTATTACCGGTTTACAACCGATACCCCTGAAGGAAATTTGAAAGATCTGAGGAAATTGGGTCCCGGGGGTCATGTTAAAATGAAGAAAGCGGAAAGCGGGAGTTTCGCTTCTGCACTGAAAGATTACCGGGTTTGGAGCCTTTTCCTTATCTACGGGGCCTGTTTTGGAATTGAACTGACGATTAATAATGTAGCGTCGCTTTATTACGCGGATTATTTTAGGCTGGATATTAAAACTGCCGGTTTGATTGCCGGTCTGTTTGGGATGATGAACCTGTTTGCCCGATCGCTTGGGGGCTTTTTGGGTGACCGGTCGGGAATGAAGTGGGGTTTGAAGGGACGGGTTTATTTTCTCTTTTTGACCTTGTTTTTTGAAGGATTGGCGCTCATTGTGTTTAGCAGAATGAGCTTTCTGCCGATGGCTATTGGTACCATGATCATTTTTAGTTTGTTTGTTCAGATGGCTGAAGGGGCGACGTTTTCGGTGGTGCCTTTTGTAAATAAAAAAGCAGTTGGAACGATTTCCGGTATTGTCGGCGCCGGTGGAAATGCCGGCGCTGTTGCGGCGGGCTTCCTGTTCAAAATGGAAGATGTCTCCTATCCGCAGGCGCTTTTGGTGATCGGACTTGTTGTCACGGGGATCTCATTTTTTTCATTCCTGGTCCGCTTTTCAAGAAAAGCTGAAAATGAGCTGCAATTAGAAATGGAACGGACTATTCCAAAAAATGAAACAATGCTGCTTCAACCGGCTAAGGTATTGAGCTTTGCTCAGGGACCTTCAGTAAAACAAAAACAGAATGAATAGCAATGAATACAAATCGACCTGTTCGTACTGTGGCGTTGGTTGCGGAATCGTCGTGACAAAAAAGCCGGATGGTAAAGTTACCGTGAGCGGAGACAAGGACCATCCTGTAAACCGGGGAAAACTTTGCTCAAAGGGACTTAATCTTCATTACGTTATCAATAATAAGACCGACCGGTTATTGTACCCGCAGGTCAGACTGGCCAAAGGTTACCCGTTAATCAAAGCCGAATGGCCCGAAGCCATTAACAGGGTATCATCGGTATTTAAAAGCCTGATCCGTAAGTTTGGCCCTGATTCGGTCGGATTCTATGTGTCAGGGCAGTGTCTGACTGAAGAATACTATGTGGCTGCCAAACTGGCAAAAGGTTTTTGGGGAACCAACAACATCGACACCAATTCGCGGCTATGCATGAGTTCGGCAGTAGTCGGATACAAAATGCAACTGGGAGAAGATGTTGTTCCCGGTGCCTATGAAGACATTGAACTGGCTGACTGTTTTTATGTTGCGGGAGCCAATCCGGCCTGGTGCCATCCGATTCTTTTCAGACGGATTGAAGCACATAAAGCAGCAAATCCGGATATAAAAATCATTATTGCCGATCCCCGGAAGACCCAAAGTTGCGGACTGGCAGACCTGCACCTGCCGCTCAATCCCGGGACCGATGTTTATCTGAACAATGCGATTGGCCGTTGTCTGATCGAAGGAGGATATACAAACGGGGAGTTTATACAAAACTGTACCGATGGTTTTGAAGACTACAGGCAGAAAGTTATGGAACTGTCACTTGACGAATCGGCGGCCATTTGCGGACTAAAAAGGGAAGACATTCTGCTCGCTGCCCGGTATATCGGTGAAGCCAAAGGATATATTTCAATGTGGGCCATGGGCTTGAATCAAAGCGTGATCGGCGTGAATAAGAATCTGTCGCTCATCGACCTGTCTCTGATAACCGGGCAGATCGGTAAGCCCGGTTCAGGGCCATTTTCACTGACCGGCCAGCCTAACGCCATGGGTGGACGCGAAGTGGGTGGCATGTACAACCTGTTGCCGGCGCACCGGGACCTCAGCAATGAAGCTCACCGGAAAGAGGTGGCCGATTTTTGGGGCGTCGGGCAGATCCCTGAACGTCCGGGATACAGCGCTACCGAAATGATTGACGCTTTGGAGACCGGGAAATTAAAAGCCATTTGGATTATCTGCACCAATCCGTTGGTCAGTTTGCCAAATTCAAACAAAGTTGAAGCTGCGTTGCGAAAAGCGAAGTTTGTGGTGGTGCAGGATATTTCAGAAAAATCGGATACCGTTCCCTTTGCCGACGTTGTGTTTCCTGCGGCCGGATGGCTTGAAAAAGACGGGACCATGACCAACTCCGAACGGAGGATCAGCTACCTTCAAAAAGTGGTGGATCCTCCCGGCGAAGCTTTGCCTGATTTCGAGATTATCTGCCGGGTTGCCAGAAAGATGGGCTATCGTGGGTTCAACTTTAAAAACAGCCGGGAAGTTTTTGATGAGTACCGGCAGCTTACCCGGGGTACCAGTTTGTCGATCGAAGGCTTGTCATACGATTATCTGATGAAAAAGGGAACCGTCCAGTGGCCATTCAAAAATAAGCAGGGAACAAGCCGGCTGTTCGAAGATGGCTGGTTTTATACCGCTAACGGGAAGGCAAAAATTATCGGGGTTGACGCACAAAACGAATCGGAGCAACCTTCGGTCGATTTCCCGCTGATCCTGACTACCGGAAGGGTTCGTGACCAGTGGCATACCATGACCCGCACCGGGAAAGTCAGGAAGCTGCAGCAGCATATTTCAGGATCCTATCTGGAAATGAATCCCGGCGATGCCGAAAAATACGGGCTTTTGAATGACGATATTGCTGTTGTAAAGGGGAAAAGAGGTCATGTAAGGGTGCCCGTGAAAATGACAGATGAAATCAGAAAAGGAGTGGTCTTTTTGCCCATGCATTGGGGTAAGATCGTATCGGACGCGGGAGCCAGAACAAATAATCTGACCAACGATCTGGTTGATCCGAAATCGAAGGAACCCGATTTTAAGTACACCGTGGTTGCTGTGTCAAAATACGTCAAACCCGTTGAACGGATCATTGTGGCGGGGGCAGGAGCTGCGGCTCTGCAGTTTATCAGAGCATTCAGACAAAAGAACAATACCGATGAAATACTGGTTATTTCGAAAGAAACCCATCCGTTTTATAACCGCGTACTTTTGCCCGGCTATATTGGTGGCTCAGCCAGTTGGACCGATCTTCAGAAAGCCGGTGACGAAGAGCTTTCGAGTCTGAATATCAGGATAATCAAGGGGGTATCACTCGAAAAAATCGACCCTGTGTCAAAAACAATCAACTGTTCCGATTCGAAAACATATGCATACGGAAAACTGATCCTGGCTACCGGCGCCCGTCCCAATATTTCAAACAGCGAGTGGATGCAGCTCCCTTCTGTATTTACCATACGCGACAAACAGGATGCGGATCGCTTAAAAAATGACATCGCACCAACCGATCATGTATTGGTCGCCGGCGGCGGGCTTTTGGGCCTTGAACTGGCTGCCTCGCTTCATGAGTTAAATATCCGGGTCACATTGGCTAATCGGAATCCCCGTCTCATGGACCGTCAACTGGACCACGAATCGGCCGGTATACTGAAGAACCTTCTGACGGGGAAGGGCATCCATATTCTGTTTGATGATGAAGTAAGTCAGGTAACCCGTTCTTCCGAAAAAAAATATCAGGTCACTTTTAAAAACGGCAGACGGATGGCCTTCGACGCCATTGTTTTTGCTATTGGAACACGGCCTAATGTGGAGTATGCTAGAGATGTCCTGTCGATCAGAAGAGGGATTATTGTGAATGAACATCTTCAGACGAGCAACAAAGATATTTTTGCCATTGGTGAAATAGCGGAACTGAACGGCAATATCTATGGCATTACTGCTGCGGCTGAGGAGCAGGCGACTGTTTTGGCCGGCCACCTGAACGGGAATCCCATGAGCCGGTATACCGGATCTGTTCAAATGAATATATTGAAAATTCCCGGCATTGACCTTTGTTCCATTGGGCTTGCCAACATTCCGGACGAGTCGCCTGATTATGAGGAAGTCATTTTTATTGACCGGGCCGCCTCTTATTATAAAAAATGCATTATCAAGGATGACGTGCTGGTAGGAGCTATTTTAATGGGAGACAAAAATGAATTTGCTGAGTTCAAAAAGCTGATTGTTCAAAAAACTGAACTGGCCGGATTGCGCAATAAATTGTTACGCACGGGCAAACCGGTTGAGCCGGTGCTGGGAAAAATTCTTTGTTCGTGCAACAATGTGGGCGACGGTAATATTCTAAAAACCATCCGGTCGGGGGCGAGCTCTGTGGATGCCATCTGCGATCAGACAGGAGCAGGAACGGGCTGCGGAAGCTGCCGTCCTGAAATACAAAAGATGCTGAAAGAAGAACAGGAACTCGTACCCTTAAATTAAGAACAAACATGAACGCAGCAAAAGATCTGTACCGGGTATTAAATAAAGGCGGTGTTCTTTCACCGGCGCTCTTTGCCAGGATACTGGACATCGCTGAAGAATCAGGCAACAAATATGTTCATCTGGGCTCCCGGCAGGATATTTTGTTTTATTTGCCAGATGAAAACAGGACATGGAATGAGCTGCGCGAATCAGGGATTTCCTTGCAAAAACGCAGTTCCGGGATACAAAACGTGGTTTCATCGTATGTATGCGTCGATATTCTTCCTTCAACAAGCTGGGTGCATTCGGGAGCATACCTGAAAGTGCTTGATCAGTTTGCAGATGATCATCTTTTGCGCGTGAACATTGTAGATCCGCGACAAAATATGGTGCCGCTGTTTTCCGGACACCTTAATTTTATTGCATCAGAAATGGCCAATTACTGGCATCTTTATCTGAACCTCGACCAGGATAAGGACCCGATGGCCTGGCCGGGAATGATCTTTACCGATGATATTGCCGGTTTTGCCAGGGAAATCGAGGGACACATTGTTCAGGAAAAAATCAGGAACTACCCGGCCCTGGTTGAGATTATGAAATTGTCAGCCCGTCAGAAACAAACCCTGGAAAGTACAAAGGAAGTTTCATTGCCGTCCGGTTTTTTCCCGGACTACGAGGGTTTGAACAAGATGGAAGGGAAAGAGCAGTATTGGGCTGGTTTCTACTGGAGGAACAACTGCTATCCGGTTCAGTTTTTAAAGGAAGTATGCCGGCTATGCCGGAATACCAATATCGGGAAAATCAGTTTTACTCCGTGGAAAACATTTCTGATCAAGGATATTGGGGTGAGTGATAAAATATACTGGGACGAGCTGATCGGGCGTTATGGTATTAATATGAGGCATTCATCATTTGAACTGAACTGGCACCTGCCTCTTCTCGACCAGCAGGCCCATGAACTGAAACGATATCTGGTTTCGGAATTTGATCAATTCGATATCCGCACGTTCGGTTTGTCATTTGCCATTCAGAAAAAATCGGGTGAACGTTTTACTACGGTTGTGATCCGTTCAAGGAACAGGATCCCGTTATTGGGCAAGTATGATTTCACGAGAACATACAGCATTGAGTACGCTTACGAATTCAACCCAAACAATAATCATTACATCGAATTTGCCACGGGCCTGAGTCGAAATGAATTGCCTCAGGCTCTGAAAGAATTAACGAAGCGCTACTATTCCGGCCTGTTTTACAGAAACAGGCCGGAACAGGTACGGAAGAAGGATAAGCCTGAGCGCATTCATCAAAAAGTCTATCAGTGTCCGGACTGCCTGACAATTTATGATGAACGTTACGGTGATGTGCTTGCAGGTATCCCCGCAGGGATATCATTTAATCAATTGCCCGGCGATTACCGTTGCCAGGTATGCGAAACACCAAAAACGGCTTTTGCCTCAGTTGACATTTATACCGCGTCGGCGGCATCGTAAATAATGAAAGATAAAAATATTAAATAACCGAAAATGAAGAAACGAATTGTACTGATAGGAAATGGCATGACAGGCTTTAAATTTTGTGAAAAGTTTGCCGCTTCTTCACTTACGGAAAAGTATGAGCTGGTTGTCTTTGGAGAGGAGAAATATCCCGCTTACGACCGGGTGCACCTGACTTCTTATTACACAGGCACTTCTGTTGACGAACTTTTACTGGCGCCGGGCGACTGGTATTCGCAAAATCAAATTGATTTACTGACCGGCGAAAGAGTGATCGCCATTGATCGTGATCTCAAAACGGTGACTTCAGAAAACGGCAAAACATATCCCTACGACATTCTGGTGCTGGCTACAGGCTCTTCCGCTTTTGTTCCTCCAATCAATGACATTAATAAGGATGGTGTGTTTGTTTACCGGACGTTCGACGATATCGATGCCATCAAAAAGTATATTCCAAAAGCCCGAAAGGCGGTTATAATCGGAGGTGGCCTGCTTGGGCTTGAAGCAGCAAAAGCGGTTTTGGATGATGGTCTGCCTGCAAGTATCGTCGAGTTTGCCTCCCGCCTGATGCCACGTCAGCTCGATCTGCAGGGAGCTGAAATCCTGAAATCGAAACTGGAAGAGTTTAATCTGGAGATCCTGTTGAATAAAAGCACGGAACGTATTCTTGGAAACGGGAAACTGGAAGGACTTCAATTTTCGGACGGGACTAAGCTGGAGGCCGATCTGCTGGTCATTTCAGCAGGTATCCGTCCCCGCGACGAACTGGCGCGGAAAACGGGACTGGAGGTTCATCCCCGCGGTGGGATTGTGGTAAACCCGAAAATGGAAACTTCCGATCCTTCCGTTTTTGCTATTGGTGAGTGCGTGGTAGTTCACAATATGATCTGGGGACTGGTGGCGCCATGCTATGAAATGGCCGAGGTGCTGGTCAAAAACCTTTCGGGTGAAGATGCCCGATTCCCGGGCTCTGACCTGTCTTCCAAGCTGAAACTGATCGGTACCGATGTGGCCAGTTTTGGGGATGCCCTGGCTCAGGATGAAAAAATCAAAACAATCATTTATGAAAATAAAGCCAGGGGAATTTATAAACGGCTGAATTTGTCGGAAGATGGCAAATACCTTCTGGGAGGCATCCTGGTTGGTGAAGCCGAGGAGTATAACCTGCTCAAACAGGTGGTGAACAACAAGATGGTGCTCCCGGCAAATCCGGAAGATTTTATCCTTGGAACCCGCAGCGGTGGAGGAGCAGCAGGTATCAGTATTGCTGATCTGCCCGATGAGGCCGGCATCTGTTCGTGCGAGAATGTCAGTAAAAGGGCCATCTTAAATGCAATTGAAAACGAAGGGGCAGAGGCTGTTCCGCTAATCAAAAAATGTACAAAAGCCGGAACAGGATGCGGCGGTTGCACGCCCATGCTGGATGATCTGCTTAGCTGGTACATGAAGTCGCAGGGGAGGGAGGTCCGCAAAACCATTTGCGAACACTTCAGTTATACCCGTCAGGAACTCTATGATTTAATTAAAGTATATGAAATTAAAAGCTTTGGCGGATTACTGAAAGCTTTTGGGAACGGGTCGGGCTGTGAAGTCTGCAAACCGGTGGTCGCATCCCTGCTTGCCAGTATCTGGAACGATGTCATCGTGAAGCACGACACGATTCAGGACACCAACGACCGTTTTTTGGCAAACATCCAGCAAAGAGGACTTTATTCGGTGGTTCCCCGCATTCCGGGTGGCGAGATCACTCCTGAGAAATTGGTGGTAATTGGCAAAGTCGCTCAAAAGTATGAGCTCTACACCAAAATTACAGGGGGCCAGCGCATCGATATGTTCGGCGCCCGGGTCGATCAGTTACCCGATATTTGGGAAGAACTGGTTGATGCCGGTTTTGAAAGCGGCCATGCTTATGGAAAAGCGCTGCGTACCGTGAAGAGCTGCGTTGGCTCAACCTGGTGCCGTTACGGGATGCACGACTCCGTGTCGTTTGCCATTGAAATTGAAAACCGCTATAAGGGACTGCGTGCGCCCCACAAGCTGAAGGGCGGAGTTTCAGGCTGCGTCCGCGAATGTGCGGAGGCAAGGGGCAAAGATTTTGGCATTATTGCCACCGAAAAAGGCTGGAACCTTTTCGTATGCGGAAATGGTGGTGCTAACCCGCGTCATGCCGACTTGCTGGCTTCTGACCTGGATTCGGAAACGACCATCAGGTATATTGACCGTTTTCTCATGTTTTACATTAAAACGGCAAGTCCCCTCACCCGCACCGCGAAGTGGCTGTCGGAACTGGAAGGAGGCCTGGGTTATCTGAAGGATGTGATCGTAAAAGATACGCTTGGAATTGGTGAAAAGCTTGAAAAGGAGATGGCAGAACTGATTTCTCATTATAAATGCGAGTGGGCGGAAGCTGTCCGGAACCCGGAGCTTAGGAAGAAATTCCGCCATTTTGTGAATTCAGATCAAGCCGATACGAATATCAAATTTGTAACCATGCGGGATCAGAAAATTCCTGCCAAACCAGAATAAGTTATGGAAGTTAAAGAATATGCCGAAGCAGAAGTAAAAGTACTTGAATGGGTTCAGACAGCACCCGTAGCGGATTTTCCCCGGGACGGAGGAGCTGCCGTTTTAGTGAATGGTGAGCAAATTGCTGTCTTTAACTTTACAGATGAGGGACGTTGGTTCGCCACCCAGAATCAATGTCCACACAAAGGGGAAATGGCTATTTCCCGCGGACTGACCGGCGACAGCAACGGAACTCCCAAAGTGGCCTGCCCGTTCCATAAAAAAACTTTTTCGCTTGATGATGGGAAATGCCTCACGGAAGAAGGCTATCAGCTCAAAACCTATCCGGTTAAAGTAGAAGACGGGTTTGTGTTTGTCGGGATCGGATCATATTGATTCACGGATTATTTGAAATTTTTAAAGGTTATCAGGATAAATTCCATAAATTAGTGGAGAAAAGGCTCCGTCACGGGGCAGAAAAACTGCATTGCTTTTTTGGAACGAAATAACCTTAATTAAAAAACGTATGAAGATAATCAGTGAATTTAAGGCTTTTGCCATGCGAGGCAATGTCGTCGACATGGCTGTCGGTATCATCCTGGGAGCTGCGTTCGGCAAGATCGTATCCTCCTTTGTGAATGATATCATTATGCCTCCCATCGGTCTGCTGGTTGGAGGAGTTGATTTTACCGATTTGTCCATTGTTTTGAAGGAAGCAGTCGGTGAAGTTCCTGCGGTCACCATCAACTATGGTATGTTTATTCAGGTCATTATTGATTTTGTCATCGTGGCTTTTGCCATTTTTATGGCCATTAAAGCAATGAATTCAATGAAAAAGAAACAGGAAGCAGCTCCTGCGGCACCTCCGGTTCCCTCCAGGGAAGAGATTTTACTGACCGAGATCCGTGATTTGCTGAAAAACAGAAATACAACAGTTTAAGAATGGCCGCCGGGTCCTGACCCGGCATTTTTTGAGACCGGTTACGATTGGCAATTATTATTATCTTTGACGCCGGAAATTTTGGATGAAGGGGAATTTATATGCCGAATCTGTATATTATTGCCGGTTGCAATGGAGCAGGGAAGACAACTGCATCGCTTACTGTTTTGCCGGAGATGCTCAATTGTCAGGAGTTCTTGAATGCTGACGAGATTGCAAAGGGATTGTCACCGATCAATCCGGAACGTGCAAAAATTGAAGCCGGACGGATCATGTTGCAAAAAATTGACAAACTGATGCAGAATAAATATGATTTTGCATTTGAGGCGACGCTTTCGTCTAAAAATTTTGTTGAAACGATTAAAAAGGCGAAAGAAAAAGGGTACATGACCACGCTGATCTTTTTTTGGCTCGATTCGCCTGATCTGGCCATTGCCCGGGTGAAAATCAGAGTACAGGAAGGCGGACATGATGTCCCGAATCACGTCGTTATCAGACGATACTTTGCAGGGTTAAAAAATTTATTTGAACTCTACATGCCGCTCAGCGACTACTGGATGATCTTTGACAAATCAAAACTGGCATCAGAATTGATTGCAGAAGGTTATACTTTTAAAGATGTTGATATCAAAAATTATTCTATCTTTGCAAAGATTAAATTAACAGCTCAAGATGACAAAAAAAGATAATACTGTTAGAAACAAAATTATTGAGGGGTTGGATTTAACGTGCCAAAAGCTGATTAAGTCAAAGCAGGAAAGGGATCTGCATTTTGTGATATCTGACAGTAAAGGAAATGTGATTCATTTAAGAGCCAAGGATCTGGAAGATTTCGATTTTAAATTGAATTGATACACCCTCCACGATCGGGCTGTTTTCAAATAGACATATAGTTCTGAAAATTACACTATCTTTGCGGCTCAATTGATGCATCGATGGCATGGGGGTATATTCTTTTAATTGGTAAATTTTAATGTCATCAGTGCTGTTTGGAACGGAAGGACCTGTTGTCCTTCTGATAATAATTTATTAATGATGACATTTGAAGAAACGGGTTTAAAGCCCGAATTGCTGAGCGCCATTTTAGAAATGGGCTTTGAACAACCTACACCTATCCAGGAAAAAACAATCCCACATCTTTTAAACAACACCAACGACCTGGTGGCTTTAGCCCAAACCGGCACCGGTAAAACGGCCGCATTTGGCTTACCGATCCTCAATCATATCGATGCCGGTTCGAATCAGATACAGGCCATGGTTTTGTGTCCCACAAGGGAATTGTGCCTGCAGATCACCAGGGATTTGGATTCCTTCTCAAAAAATATGAAGGGTCAGAAAAATATTCCGGTGTATGGCGGTGCCGATATCCGGAAACAAATCAATGACCTTCGCTACGGAGGGCAGATTGTGGTGGGGACCCCCGGCCGGGTACATGACCTGATCCGAAGGAAAGTTTTAAATATAAGCCAGATTAAATGGCTGGTCCTTGATGAGGCTGACGAAATGCTGTCGATGGGATTTAAAGAGGAGTTGGATGCGATTTTATCAGTTACTCCTTCAATAAAGCAAACGTTGCTTTTTTCGGCGACTATGCCGCGGGAGATCAAGGAGATCACTGAAAAGTTTCTGCAACATCCCGAGGAAATTTCGGTGGGCAAAAGAAACGCAGGAGCTGAAAATGTAGAACACCATTATTACGTGGTCCATGCAAAGGACAAATATGCCACGCTGAAGCGGGTGGCCGATAATTACCCGGATTGCTACGCAATTGTTTTTTGCCGGACCCGAATTGAAACCCGTGAGGTGGCAGAGAAATTTATGGCTGACGGTTACAATGCCGATGCCCTGCATGGAGATTTGTCACAGGCACAGCGTGATCAGGTAATGTCCAGGTTCAGAACCCGGCATTTACAGATGCTCATCGCAACGGATGTGGCTGCCCGGGGGCTTGATGTCAATGACCTGACCCATGTGATCAATTACAGTTTGCCGGATGATCCGGAAATATACATTCACCGCAGCGGCCGTACCGGAAGAGCAGGTAAGAGCGGTATTTCCGTTTCGATCGTTCATATGCGTGAAACCGGAAAGCTTCGCCAGATTGAGCAATTATCAAAAAAGCGTTTTGAGCGCAAAATGGTACCGGGAGGGGAAGAAATCTGTGAAAAGCAATTGATGCACCTGATCGACAAGGTCGTCCAGGTTGAAGTCAATGATTCACGGATAGACCCTTACTTGCCTGAAATAAAAAAGAAATTTGAAGGACTGAGCAGTGAAGAGGTATTGAAAAGGTTTGTTTCCGCAGAATTTAACCAATTCCTTTCCTATTATAAAGATGCTCCCGATTTGAATATCCATGAGAAGGAAACGTCATCCGGACGCTTTGAAAAAAGAGGGACAGGCAATGGCAACAGAGTGAATTTTTCACGGCTGTTTATTAATGCAGGGAAAAAACAGAACCTGAATGCTTCCCGTTTGTTGGGAATGATCAATGAACATCTTCAGAGAAAAAATATTGAGATCGGTAAGATCGATATCCAACGGAAGTTTTCGTTTTTCGAGATCGACAGTCGATATGAACAGGAATTGATTAAAACGATGAGCAGGGCTTCTGTTGATGGCTTTCCGGTGAAGGTTGACCGGGTTACGGGTCAGGAATGGTCATCCCCACAGTATGGTTCGGAAAGAAGGACTGAAGGACGCCGAGACAGTTTCAGGAAAAAAGCCGGAAGGAAATAAGAAAAAGCTGCTTCATTCGCGTAATGGAGCAGCTTTTTTAAAATCTAAAATCTGAATCGTTGCCCTTAGTGAAGTTCTTTAAGAAGTTCTTCCGCTCTTTGTAATATTTGGGTATCGTCCAGTAACACTATCCCGCCATTTGGTCCCGGTTCGATATGCAATCCGACGGATCTTCCACGGTCATAATTGGCACCTCCAAAGTAATTCCTAATGGTTTCGACATCCATGTCAAATTCATGCGCCAGTTGCCGGATAGATCCGTCAGGTAAGCTATCCTTGATCTTGCGAAGCTCATTGAAAGTTATTTTCCTCTCCATGGCAGTAAAATTTTATTGGTTATAATATAAGTCACAAAACTTTGTCTAAATTTAGAATTAATAATTTAATAATATACGGAAGTTGTGACCCTATTTGTGTTTTCTACGGTTTTTCCGGAGTCGGGGTTTAAGAAATGTAACATTTTTGTAATGCTGAAAACGTGACCGCGTGAGGGCTTGATGCAGGTCAAAGCGCTTCTCTCAGAACAAAATGTTTAAAAACAGTTTTAACAATTTTTAAAGGTTGGTCACGCCTTTTTGAATGCTGTCATAGATCGCCTGGAGCATCTCCGAACGGATATTCAAATCCGATAGCCGGGCGTTATCCCGGCTCGGATAGATCCTGTTTGTCATAAAGACAAACAGGATCTGTTTTTTTGGATCAGCCCAGGTGAAAGTCCCTGTAAAACCTCCATGCCCAAAGCTTTCCGGACCGGCATCGGGGGCAGGATAGGCGTTATGCTTCCTGTACAGGTAATTATTAATGAACGGCTTATCGAAACCTAAACCTCTTCTGTTTTGCCGCTCAGGGTACTGAACCTTTGTAAATTCAGCCAGGCTGGCCGGCGAAAAAAACACCTGCCCTCCGTAATACCCGTTTTGAAGGTAGAGCTGCATCATTTTTGCAAGATCGTTGGTAGTGGCAAATAATCCGGCATTTCCCGATACACCGCCCAACATGGCCGCCCCTTCGTCATGCACGAAACCCTGGATGAGCTCATTTCTGAAAAAATCATCATTTTCCGTTGGAACGATTTGCTCGAGAGGATAATGTTTGTATGGGTTATAGGTAATCGTCGATGCTCCCAAAGGGCGATAGAAAGTCTGTTGGAGGTATTCTTCATAATGCTGACCGGTCAATTTTTCAATCACTTTCGGAAACAGGTAAAAAGGGAGGTCCGAATAGGCATATTTTTCCTGAGACAAGAGGCGCGAGTCCCGGATCTGGTCATACATACTTCCGATATAATTTTTATTCATATACAATCGGGAGGAGACGCGGACGTCGAACTCAGGAGAAGGCCGTCCCTGGAAAATCAGCGGATCCAATTGCCCGTTATCCAAAACGGCTTCGCTCCAGAACGAGATGCCTGACCTTAAGCGGGATTGGTGGGCGAGCATCTGGCGTGCTGTCATTTTTTCCTTGTCGGTCCCCCTGAAGGCCGTCCAATAGGTGGAAAAAGGAACATCAAGCTTGAATTTTCCCTCACCATATAGTTTTATCAGGGCGGGAACAGGTGCAATTATTTTCGTAAGTGAAGCCAGATCATACAAATTTTCTTCTTTGACAGGCATTTGCTTTTCATAGGTATGATACCCGTAACATTTATGAAAAATGACACAGCCGCTCCTGGCGATTAGTACCTGGCAACCAGGGTAGGCCTTTTTTAATAAACCCAGTTCCGCCAGACTGTCAATCTGATGCCCGAGGTAAACAGACGAGATCCCGGCTTCTTCGGGCTGGGTGTATTTTAACCGGGAATTTTTTTTTAGATCAATGCCTTCATTCAATCGAAACAGTGTGCTCACATTTACAGGAAGCTTTCCGGTTACATCGATCGCACCGAAAACTGCCTGAGCTGCCAGTTCATGCGTGTACATGTTTTCCTGGTAGGTCACCAGCAAGGCATCTGCAAGGTCAATGCCATTCATATAATTTAATGCATAAGGATTTCCGAAAAGAACAAAAACCCGTTTCCACGCTTTCGACTTATTGATGAATGCTGAGACAGAGGCATCGGTGCCGTAATTCCGGGATGGCGTCTGGTTGAGCTTATGAATGCCACAGATCAGGAGGTTGTACGGGCTTAAGGATTTAATAAGCTGATCCGTTTCCTGGGACGTGGCGTTTTCTTTCAGATAAAAGAAATCCGCATTGACATAACGGGCTGCCATTTTCTGAAAAGCAGTTTCGGTTGTGTTCCCTATCGCGACCACCGCAACTTTCAGCGTGTCCAGCCGTTGAAGAGGAAGCAGATCATTGTGGTTTCTCAGCAGGGTCAACGATTGCTCATGAAGCAATCGCTTTGTCAGGATGAACCCGGGATTATCCGGCTCCTGTTCCGGATTACCGTTCAATACCGTATTGTTGCCGGTGGTACCGGTCCATTTTTTCAGTGCAAGTATCTTTCTGCATTTCCAATCGATCTCTTCCTTTGTAAGCCGGCCATTTTTAATGGCTTCCTTCACTGCCCCGATGGCTTCGGAAAGATTGGGGACAATTTCGAGCATGTCGTTACCAGCCTGCAGCGCCCGGACTGCTGCTTCTCCCGAACTGAACTGCTTACTTACCCCTTGCATGTTCATAGCGTCGGTAATGATTAATCCGTTGAAGCCAAATTGTTCGATCAGCAAGTCTTTTACAATCCGGCGCGAAAGAGAGGAGGGAAGGCCGGGAGTCGGTTCCAGGGAAGGAATTTCCAAATGGGCGGTCATCATGCCGCCAATGCCATTCCTGACCAGTTGTTTAAATGGATATAGTTCCGTCTGTTGCAGACTTGCAGTATCTTTCCGGATGACAGGCAGGTCATGGTGGGAATCGGTGCGCGTATCGCCATGACCGGGAAAATGTTTGGCTACCGCCAATATTCCGGCATCCTGCATCCCTTTGGCATAAAGCCACGATTTTTGAGCAACCTTCTCCGGATTTTCCCCGAAACTCCGGTAGTTGATCACCGGATTGTTCGGATTGTTATTTACATCAGCTACTGGTGCAAAATTGACATGGACTCCCAGTCTTTTTAACTGGATACCTACTTCGTAGCCCATCCGGTAAATCAGCGAATCATGAAGAATAGCTCCAAGTGCCATTTGTACCGGATATTCGGGCGTTCCCTTTAACCGGAAAGCCGGCCCCCATTCCGCATCAGTGGTGATCAGCAGGGGAATTTTACTTTGTTTCTGAAGTTCCCGGGTTATACTGATCTGATTGGGTGCCGTTCCCTGCATAAAGATCACACCGCCAACCTGCCAGTTCCTGATCTGGTTCAGCAGTTCAGCCGGGGGTTTACCTTCCCGGCTGTAGGCCTGAACAATAAAAAGCTGCCCTATTTTTTGGTCAATGCTAAGTTTTGTCAATGTGGAATCGACCCAGTCGTCGTTCAGGTATTTCAGAAAAGCAGGGTGATCCTGTGCCATGGTAAATTGTCCGGCATACAGGGCAAATATCAGGAAAAAAAGTTTTCTAAGCTCGTGCATCATATCCTCCAATCCGGAGATAAAAATAGGAAAGTTTGACCGGATACCTAAATAATCAGCTTATTTAATCTGGTTTTTCTTAACTTCGTGAAGAGCAAAAATGAATGTGATGTCCCCTAAGCTTTTAATTATACTGTTTGTTTTTTCGGTTACGATCGTCTCTGCGCAGTCGGTTAAACCCGGAGCAGAACGGCCTGATATTTACCTTCCGCTGGTGGAAAACCGGAATATAGCGATTGTGGCAAACCACACTTCACGGATAAGGGATCAGCACTTGCTTGATTTCCTGCTTGGAAAGCAAATCGCCGTCAGAAAGATATTTTGTCCTGAACATGGCTTTCGCGGAGAGGCCGATGCCGGCGAGAAGATCGGAGATCAAGCTGACCCGGCTACCGGTTTACCGGTCATATCCCTGTACGGAAAGAACAGGAAACCAACTCCGGAGCAAGTGGAGGATGTCGACGTTGTTCTGTTTGATTTGCAGGATGTCGGTGTTCGTTTTTATACCTATCTGAGCACCATGCATTATGTCATGGAGGCCTGCGCGGAGAAAAACATTCCGTTGGTTGTGCTGGACAGGCCCAATCCCAACGGTGATTACGTTGCAGGTCCGGTTTTAAAGCCCGAGTTCCGGTCTTTTGTCGGGATGGAACTGATCCCTGTGGTTCATGGATGTACCCTGGGAGAACTGGCTGAGATGATCAACGAAGAAGGATGGCTCAGTGACGATCTGCGCTGCAATCTGACTGTTGTGCCTGTGGAAAATTACACCCATCAGACCCGGTACTCCCTGCCTGTTAAACCTTCCCCGAATTTGCCGAACGATGTTGCTGTAAGGTTGTATCCATCCCTGTGTTTTTTTGAGGCTACTCAGGCAAGTATCGGACGCGGAACCTCATTCCCCTTCCAGGTTATCGGTTATCCTGATCCTGCAATGGGAAATTTTATGTTTATCCCTGAAAGCACGCCGGGAGCCAAAAACCCGCTGCAGCTTGGTAGAGCCTGTTATGGGGACGATCTCCGGTCGGCCGGCCTCGATAATAAGTTCAGCCTCAGTTATTTTCTGATGTATTATCATCGATTCCGGGACAAAAAGGACTTTCTCAGTTCGGAAAGATGGTTTAATTTGCTTGCAGGAACCGATCAGGTGCTCAAAGATATACAGGCAGGAAAAACGCTGGACGTCATTGAAGCGTCATGGCAGGCCGATTTGGAAAAATTTAAAGAGCTCCGGCGGGAATATTTACTCTATCCGGAATAAAGACATTCGTTCTGTTTTAATGGTTTATGTTAATAGTATATGAAATAATTTAAGCAAAAGCCGGAAAGAACAGCTGTATTTTTCTTTTTTTACAAAAAATGTTAAAATTTGTGAAAATCATTTCTTAATTTTAACAGGGGTTAGCAATTGCCGGGACAAACCAAACATGCATGAGAAAGCGCTTTTCCATACTCATCGCCATCATTTTAATGATCATTATGGTCTCCTGCGAGGATGAGAAGTATATTTCTTCTTCGGATGTAAGGCTTCAATTCTCCGTTCACGCGATCAGGTTCGATACCGTTTTTCCTACCATCGGTTCCGCCACGCAGCATTTAAAAGTCTATAATCCATATGACCAGAAGGTATTAATCTCAAATATCAGGCTGGCATCAGGGAAAGAGTCTGATTTTAAGTTAAATATAAACGGGGTAGCGTCAAATGAGCTTTATGACGTTGAGATCCCGCCAAATGACAGCATCTATATTTTTGTTGAGGTTGCTCTTGATTTTGGAGATGATGCTCTGCCATTCGTTGTGAAAGACTCGATTGAATTTATGACGAACGATAATTTCCAGGATGTCGATCTGATTGCCTGGGGGCAGGATGCAGTTCTTGTGCCGAACAGTATTACCGGAAATGTAAGCTGGACAGCTGAAAAACCTTATTTGGTTATATCAGGAGCGCGGGTGGAACGCGGCTCTGTTCTGACGATCAATCCGGGGACGCATGTTTATTTTCACAAAGGAACGGGTCTTTTTGTCAGAGGGAAAATCATCGCTGAAGGAAGCCAGTCGCAGCCAATCGTTTTTCAGGGTGACCAGTTGGGAGATATTTATAAAAATGTTTCCGATCAATGGAGTGGTGTGCTGTTGTTTTCCGGTAGTCAGGACAATGTTTTCAATCATGTTGAAATAAAGAATGCAAATATCGGATTGCAGGTTGGCACCGTCGAAAGTGACGGATCTGCCTCGGTGGTTGTGGCTAATTCCAAAATATCGAATCATGCTTATGCGGGAATTTTTGCGCTGAAATCAAAAATGAGGATATTCAATACCCTGATAACGAATTGCGGCCTGTATGGAGCGGCTTTGCTGGTTGGTGGTGAATATGAGTTTTATCATACCACAATTGCCAATTACGGAGGTGCATTTTCATCGGATGTCCGGTCAACCGCGTCGTTGATGTTATCCGATCACGTGATTGTTGATAACAGGGAAGAAAGTATTACCTATACCGGCGATTTGACTAAGGCTTATTTTGCCAACTGTATTGTTGCCGGAGATATTCCGGGGGGGAATGAAGTCGAATTGGCAAAATCGGGTGAAGCCCTGTTCAATTTCAGATTCGATCATTGCTTGCTGCAATTGAGCGATACCTTCGATATATCTTCAGCCGGTCATTACCATCATATTATAAAAGGCGCTGATCCGAGGTTTAAGGATCCGTTCCGGGAGATGAATTTTGAGCTGGATTCGCTTAGCCCTGCCAAAGATGCCGGAGCACCGGAATTCTCCCTGTTGTTTCCTTTTGACTTACTCAACCAAAGCCGTACCGGGGATAGCGCTCCTGATTTAGGTGTCTATGAACGGATTGAGAAAAAAATACAGTAACGGACTGCCGGTTATTTTATTTCTTCTGCCTCCGCTTTTTCTGTCCGCCCAGGACCTTCTGCCGGCAAAAGAACTGAATATCCTGTTTTACAATACCGAGAACTTTTTTGACATTGCCGACGATTCACTCACCCTGGATGAAGAATTTTTGCCGGAAGGAAGCCGGTTCTGGAATAAAAAGCGCTTTGAGAAGAAAAGAAACGATATCGCAAAAGTGATTCTTGCATCCTGCGAATATCAGGCTCCGGCAATCATTGGCCTGGCTGAGGTTGAAAATCGCTATGTCCTGGAAAAGCTGACCGGCGAGGGACCCCTGGCTCCCTTTCGTTATGGCATCATTCATAAAGATTCGCCCGATGAGAGGGGCATTGATATCGGGCTTCTTTATCGCCCAGATATGGTCAGGCCTTTCCGTTATACCTGTATTCCATTGAAAGATGAACAAGGACAGCTTATGCAGACAAGAGAAATACTCTATACCGGTTTTGTGGTCGCTTCAGGTGATACGTTGCATGTATTCTTTAGCCACTGGCCCTCGCGCTACAGCGGGCAAGCAGAAACTGAGCCGGAACGGATGATTGCGGCACTGACATTACGTCAGGCCGTTTCCCGTTTGTTTTTAAGTGAAGGATCACCAAAAATAGTGATTATGGGAGATTTTAATGATCAGCCTCAAAACAAGAGTCTGACAGTTGGTCTGGAAGCTAAAGTTCAAAATGATCCGGGAAAGCCGGATGAGATCGTTAACCTTTCTGCAGCATGGGGACCCCGGGGAACGTTGAAGTTCCGACAAAGCTGGCAGATATTTGATCAGATCATGGTATCCGACTTTGTCCTGAACGGTGACCGCCTCCATACCCAACCGGACTGGGCTATGATCGTTTCCATGCCCTTTTTGCTCGAACCCGACCCTAATTTTAAAGGAAAACGGCTTTTTCGAACTTACCAGGGATACCGGTACCACGGAGGGATCAGCGATCACCTTCCGGTCCGGTTGAAACTTGCCACGGGTTATTGATCTTTTACCGCCCGAAGCCCTAGCTCCCGGGCTTTTGCCATCATGAAACGGTACGCTTCATTGTAGTCATTGTGAATTTCCCCATCCAGAATCGCTTCTTTTATTGCGTTTTTAAGGATGCCGACCTCCCGGCTGGGCGACAATCCAAATACTTCCATAATTTCCTCACCCGACACGGGCGGCTGAAAGTTCCGGATATGATCCCTTTCTTCCAGATCCTTCAGCTTCTCACGCACCAGCCTGAAATTTTTCAGGTACCGCTTTACCTTATCCCGGTTTTTGGAAGTGATATCTGCTTCACACAAGGTCATTAAATCATCGATCTCGTCACCCGCCTCAAACAGCAGTCTGCGAATTGCCGAATCGGTGACGTCTTCTTCCGAAAGGATGATAGGCCTCATATGCAGGGAAACCATCTTTTGTACGTACTTCATCTTTTCATTCATCGGCAGTTTCATCCTCCGGAAAAGGCCGGGGATCATTTTTTCACCTGCATGATTGTGTCCATAAAATGTCCAGCCAACGTCCGGTATAAAACGCTTGGTGCGGGGCTTGGCAATATCGTGCAGCAAGGCTGACCACCGCAGCCACAGGTTATTCGTATTTGGAGTAATGCGGTCAAGTACTTCGAGGGTATGGAGAAAATTATCCTTATGGAAGATGCCGTTCACCTCATCCACGCCTTTCATGCGGTGCAGCTCCGGGAAAATGATCTCCAGTAAACCGGTACGGTCCAGTAGCAAAAATCCTTTGGATGGTTTGTCGGTCATGATGATTTTATTTAACTCATCCACGATCCTTTCCTGTGAAACAATTTCCAAGCGGTCGCGGTTGTCCCCTATGGCCTGCAGGGTAGATTCCGCGATCGTAAATCCAAGTTGGGTGGCAAACCGGATGGCCCTCATCATGCGCAACGGGTCATCAGAAAAAGTAATGCCGGGATCCAAGGGCGTCCGGATAATTTTATGATTCAAATCATTAACCCCGTTAAAAGGATCCAGTAACTGCCCAAAATCAGCTCCGTTTAAAGAGAGCGCCAGAGCATTAATTGTAAAGTCCCGCCTCTTTTGATCGTCCGCCAGTGTTCCGCCTTCAACAACCGGTTTGCGTGAATCCCGGCTATAGGATTCTTTGCGCGCGCCAACAAATTCAATTTCAAGATCATCCGATTTAATCATAGCCGTACCAAAGGTCTTGAATACACTGACAGGCGTTTTGGGACCTAACCGGTGAGCGACTTTTTTTGCAAGCTCAATTCCGCTGCCCAAACTGACAATGTCAATGTCCTTCGATTGACGGTGCAGGAAAAGATCCCTGACAAAACCTCCGATTACAAAACAGGACTGCCCGAGTTGAGCAGCTTCTTCCGAGATAATAGTAAATATAGCGTGTTTTAAATGCTTTTTCATCCTCGTTTTCTGAATACATGAATCTATTTTACCCCTAACGTGTTATATCAAGAGGAATCAGATCCTTTTGTTTAAAAAAATCATGACAAAATTACAATTATTTCGTTGGGATACGCCGCCGGAATGGAGATGATTTTAGGATGGCATAAATATTGATATGAAAGTATAGAATAATTTACATATTTGCATAATTTAAAAACTACAGCTATGTTAGAACATTTGACCAAGGAAACATTCAAAGAGAAAGTTTTCAATTTTGAACAAAATAAAGAGTGGAAGTTTGAAGGGAACACCCCTTGTCTGATTGATTTTTATGCCGATTGGTGTGGTCCCTGCAAAATGGTTGCGCCCATACTGGAAGAACTTCAGAAAGAGTATGGCGATACCTTGAACATTTACAAGGTGGATACGGAAGATCAGCGTGAACTGGCAGCGATGTTCGGTGTTCAGAGCATTCCCTCGTTGTTGTTTGTCCCTGTAGAGGGACAGCCTCAGATGGCGATGGGAGCATTGCCGAAAAAGACTTTTGAGCAGGCTATCGCTGAAGTATTAAAAGTGGAGAAACCGTTAAATTAATGACTATTATAACCGGCTATCCGCGACTCAGCTTGTCAATGATTTTTTCCAGACTGATTCCCCTTGATCCTTTAATCAGGATCAGACTCCCCGTGATTGGATCTTGTTTCTCCAGGTAATCAGCCAAAAGATTTGCCGTATCGAATTTCGCTGCTGTTCCGGCATCGGCTGCAGCGAAATTTCGGCCAACCAGAAAGATTTGACCGAAATTTTCATGCCGGATGATGTCAGCTATTTTCTGGTGTTCTTCGGCTGCATGAGGACCCAGTTCGAGCATATCACCCAAAATGATTATTTTTTTCGGGTGATTGATCTCTGCAAAATTATGGAGGGCCGCGGTCATGCTGGTTGGATTGGCGTTATAGGCATCCATAATGATGTGATTACTTCCTTTTTGCATCAGTTGAGAACGGTTGTTTCCGGGCTGGTAGCTTTCAATCGCCTTTTGGATGGCAATGGGATCAATGTTAAAATGCATCCCAACACGTGCAGCCGCCAGGATGTTTTCAAAATTATAATTTCCGATCAGTTTCGATTTGAGATACAGCCAACCCCGGGGAAAGAGCGCGCGGATTGTAAGAAACCATGATCCGTCTTCAGGGAATCCCTGTAACTGGGCTTCGCCGGCGGTTCCATAGGTCAGTTTTTCAAGTTCTCCGGCCTGTTTTATGAGAAGGCCGTTGTCCAGGTTGATGAAGCATTTTCCCTGATTGAGCCGCAAATAATCATAGAGTTCCGATTTGGTCCGTACAACACCCTCGAATGAACCAAAACCCTCGAGGTGCGCTTTTCCAATATTGGTGATGATACCATAACCAGGTTCGGCGATCCGGCACAAAGCCGCGATTTCCCCGGGATGGTTTGCTCCCATTTCAATAACCGCCAGCCCTGTTTGGGCAGTCATCTGCAGCAGGGTCAGAGGAACACCGATGTGATTGTTCAGATTGCCTTGTGTTGATGTAACATGGTATTTGCTTCGAAGCACAGCCGAAACGAGTTCTTTTGTCGTGGTTTTTCCATTGGTCCCCGTGATGGCAATTACAGGTATATTCAATTGCCTCCGGTGATAATTGGCAAGTTGCTGCAGACTTTCAAGTGCATCGTTCACCAGCAGGAACCTGGCGTTTTTTGCAATAACCCGGTCATCCACAACCGCATAAGCGGCGCCATTATCCAGCGACTCGGCTGCAAACAGATTTCCGTCGAAATTTTCTCCTTTTAAGGCAAAAAAAATGCACCCATCAGGGATATTGCGGCTGTCGGTTGAAATGACCGGATGCTTTTGATAAAGTTTGTATAAATCCTGAATATCTGTCATGTCATGAAACGTTTTTTAAAGAAATACGCGATACGCAAATATAACGGTTTGTCCTGTTAAAGGAAGTTCTTTGGGGATTTTTGACCAATTATCCTTGTATCTTTACAGAAATTATCAACCCATTCCCGATACAGGTATCCGGATACTTGTGTCCGGATACCTGATACTAAAAAAAATGAAGATTCGAATTGGATTTGGTTATGATGTACACCGGCTTGCTGAAGGCGAAATCCTTTGGCTTGGCGGTATTTTGATTCCGCATGCAAAAGGAACGGTCGCTCATTCTGACGGTGATGTGGTCATCCATGCTGTTTGTGATGCCATGCTGGGAGCCGCCGGAATGAGGGATATTGGCTATCATTTCCCGGATAATTCTGACGATTTAAAAAACATTGACAGCAAAATATTGTTAAAAAGAACGAGCAGACTGGTTCATGACGAAGGTTTTGAAATAGGCAATATCGATATAACAGTGGCAGCACAACAGCCTAAACTGAAGGATTATATTCCCCTGATGAAAGAAACGATGGCCGGGATCCTTGGCCTGGATACGGGTGATGTGTCGGTTAAGGCGACAACGACTGAAAAGCTCGGTTTTGAAGGCCGGGAAGAGGGAATTTCGGTCTATGCGGTGGTTTTGTTAAACCGGTCGTGAACCCGTTCAATCATTTTACAGTTTAACCATTGTACAACTTTTATGAAACGAACATGTTGCGCGACAACGCAGACATCAATGAAAATAATTTTCGGCAACATGTGAATTGGAGCGAAGCGGAATTGAGCTTGCGAAATCCGTGAAACGAAATCCCCGAAGGGAATCGAGCTTGCGAGATCCGCGAAGCAAATTCCATCAGACAAAAAAAACAAATTATGAAAAGACGAACATTAATCATAGGAGCAAGTGAAAAGCCCGAGCGTTATTCCAATAAGGCCATTCGCAAACTACGGGCGCACGGACATGAGGTAATTGCTCTCGCTCCGCGGCCGGGGCAGGTTGAAGATGTCATTTTTGAAACAGAGAAAAGAGAATTCCGGGATGTTGACACGGTTTCTTTGTATGTGAGCCCCCAAAATCAAAGCGGATTTGTTGATTATATCATTGGGTTGAAACCAAGGCGCGTTATTTTCAATCCCGGAACTGAAAATTCCGGGTTCGAAGAAAGGCTTCAGCAGGCAGGTATCTTGACAGAGGAAGCCTGTACGCTGGTGTTACTGGGAACGGGTCAGTATTAATGTGGAACGAGGTCGCCTTTACAACTTGATGTTGTCATAATTTTTTGTCACACAATCAAACAAATTGACTATTTTAGCAGTAAATTTTGTTGCGTTGAAGGGGGTTTTTTATAAGCTGATTGTCGTATTTGCCGTTATCCTTTCCGGGATGAATGTTTGGGCTCAGTCATCAAAAATTGACAGCCTTAATAATCTATTGCCCGGACAGAAAGGGGGAAACTTGGCGCAGACCTACCTTGAACTTTCAAAAGCCTGGAATTATATTGATCCCTCAAAAATGATTGTCTATGCAGAAAAGGCACTTGCGATCGCAACTGCGGAGGGAAATACAAAGCAGGAATGTTATGCCAATCTGCTGTTGGGCACCGGAAAATTAATGACGGGTGATTTCGGAGGTGGAAAACCTTATATCGATACAGGCATTGAGCAGGCGCGTAAATTGAATTTGCAGGAATATTTGTGTATTGGATTGAATTCTCTGGCGATCTATCAGATGAATAGCGGGAATTATGATCTGTCATTTAAATTATTCCATGAGGCACTGGAGATGGCCGAATCGGCAAATCTCGCTGAGCTGGCCGCCAATTCCAGACTCAATCTGGGAACCATTCTTACATCAAGAGGTGACCGGACAGACGGGTTGAAATACCTGCTTCAGGCACTGGATTACTACGAGAGCCGAAAGGAACAGCGGCTGATTGCCCGGATCTACAACAACATTGCCGTCAATTATCACAGTTGGAAAGATTACAGCCAGGCGTTGCATTATTACAGGAAGACATTGTCGTCATACCGGAAGTCAAATGACTATGTCGGTCTGGCAGCGGTATCGAATAATATCGGAGAGATATACAAGGATAAAGGAGAATTTGCTAAAGCAATTACCTACTACCAGCGGACGATCCGCGTTGCCGACAGTACAGGTATCGGAGAGTATTACAAATCTTACGGGTGGATCGGATTGGCAGAAACCTATCTCTTAATGGGAGAGGATGATCTTTCTCTGCAAAATGTCAATTTGGCTTTGTCGGTTTTTGAAAGAGCGAAGATGCAGGAAGGTATTTCCGAGGCAAAACTAATCCTGGCACACATTTACCTTCACCTGAAAAGATACAGGGAGTCAATCCAGTTCGCTGATTCTGCGCTTAAGGTAGCTGAGAGCATTGGGATCATGCGAATACAAAAAAAGGCTTATCAGTTGAAGGCAAACATTTACGCTGATCAGAAGCGTTACCGGGAAGCTTTCGATATGCTGAATTTAGCCATTCAGAAAAATGATTCGCTGTACATGGAGGAACAGTTGAAAGAGCTTGGCCAATTGCGTGGAGAACTTGATGTCTCCGAGAAGAACAATGAAATTCAACTGCTGTTGAAAGATAATGAGATTAAGGATCTGCGAATAAAAAAGCAAAAGAACCAAACCAGGTATCTTATTTTATTGCTTGGGCTTTTGATCGCACTGTTTATCGTTATGCTCATATACATCCGGTCGCGCAAGCAAATCAGCCGGCAAATGCATGAAAAGAACCAACGGATCAATGAACAAAGGCTTGAGTTGCTCAAGGTGAACGCGACCAAGGATAAATTTTTATCAATAATAGGACATGATTTGCGAAATCCGGTCGGCGCTTTTAAAGATGTAATCGGGCAATTGGCCGATTTCCCTGAAATGTTTCCGGATGGGGTCCGTCAACAGGTAATTAAAGAACTTCGCGATGAAGCTGAGCGAACCTATTTCTTGCTTGAAAATCTGCTCTCCTGGGCAAAGAATCAAAAAAATAATATCAGCTATCGCCCGGAAAAGCTGGATTTGGCTTCACTGGTTGATAACAATATTCTTCTGAATTCCAGACTGGCAGAAAGAAAACAGATCCGGCTCAAATCGAATGTAGCAGCGGGAATCAGCATTTTTGCCGATCATAATATGGTGAGCCTGATCCTTCGGAACCTGATCTCCAATGCAATAAAATTCACACCAAATGATGGGGAAGTAACTGTTTCTGCAAAGGATACAGATCACTTTGTTGAGATTTCGGTTGCAGATAACGGAATCGGTATTCCGGAAGAAAATATCCCGTACCTGTTTCAGGAAATCAATCATATCTCGACCTATGGCACCAGCAATGAGAAAGGTTCCGGTATTGGCCTGGTATTATGTAGGGAATTTATCGAAATGAACGGCGGGACAATCACGGTAAACTCCAAAGTAAACGAAGGAAGTACCTTTGTTTTCACCTTGATAAAGCATAAAACATCACAGCTTGTCGAGTCCTGAAACCCGATCCTCTGATTTTTCATCCGTAAATAATTTATTTTTCAATGGTCGGATGGAACTCGCATGTGAGATTTCATCCGAGTTTGTATTTAGCGAACATGCTCGTTTCAGTAAAAAAGGCTAACTTTACAGGGAAGTTTTATGGATCATGAAGAACAATTCTTAACAGAAAACAACATTAAAATTGATAAAAGATGAAAAAGACCTGGATCATTTTGGGCATTATTGCGGTCGTTATTATACTGATTTATTCATCGGTAAAAGGTACGTACAATTCGATGGTAACAATGGACGAAGGCGTTTCGGCCAGTTGGGCGCAGGTGGAAAATGTTTATCAGCGCCGTGCTGACCTGATCCCGAATCTGGTGAATACAGTAAAGGGCTACGCCGCGCATGAACAGGAAACCTTACAGTCGGTCATTGAAGCCCGCTCAAAAGCCACTTCCGTCAATATTGACCCGGCAAACATGGACCCGCAGGCACTTCAGCAATTTCAGGCTGCCCAGGACGGTTTGAGTTCCGCACTGAGTCGTTTAATGGTGGTTGTGGAACGTTATCCTGATCTGAAAGCAAACCAAAATTTTCTGGATTTGCAGGCCCAGCTTGAAGGTACAGAAAACAGGATTGCAGTGGAACGCCGTAAGTTTAATGACAGTGCCAGGGCATTTAACACCTACATTCGGAAATTCCCGAAGAATATTTATGCCGGCATCTTTAATTTTGAACCAAAAGCTTATTTTGAAGCAGAAAAGGGAGCAGAAAAAGCGCCTGAGGTTAATTTTTAACTAAACGGTAACAGTATGTTAGCTTATAACTTCTTTACAGACGAAGAAAAAAAAAGAATAGCTGAAGCCATCAGAATAGCTGAGCTGGATACCTCAGGTGAAATTCGCCTGCATGTGGAAGGCAATTGCAAGGCTGACGTGCTGGATTGTGCTGCCTACTGGTTTGAGAAATTGAAAATGCACAAAACCGATCTGCGGAACGGGGTCTTGTTTTACCTCGCTGTCAATGACCATAAATTTGCCATTATTGGTGATGCCGGGATCAACAGCAAAGTTCCGGACGATTTTTGGGAGAAGATTAAAGAGCACATGAGGTCGAAGTTTAAAGAGGGACTTTTTGCTGATGCCCTTGTCGATGGAATTTTAATGGCAGGTGAACAGTTAAAAGCCCATTTCCCTTATCAGACTGATGATACCAACGAATTATCGGATGATATTTCTTTCGGTTAAGTTTGTCCGGTGAAATGACTGCCCGTTTAATTCAAGAGAAAAAATGAAAATGATAAAACAAATCGTATTTTTTATTCTGGCTTTTCTGGTCCTGGTTCCTTCTTTTGGGCAGGAAATACCTGAACGTCCAAATCCTCCCCGTTTAGTGAATGATTTGGCGGGAGCGCTCAATGCCGGTCAGGTAAGCCAACTGGAGCAGGAGCTTTCGGGCTATGCCAGACAAACATCAACACAAATTGTAATCGTAACCGTTCCTACACTGGACGGCTATGACATTTCTGATTATGCATTTCAATTGGGTGAAAAATGGGGTGTGGGTCAAAAAGGCACAGACAATGGCGTAGTCATCGTTTTTAAACCGAAGACGAAAGAGGAAAACGGCGCAGTTTTCGTGGCAGTGGGTTACGGGCTGGAGGGGGTCATTCCCGATGCCGTAGCGAATCGCGATATCATTGACACGGAAATGATCCCACGTTTTAAGGAAGGCGATATTTATGGCGGTCTGACCAATGCGGCCAGGGTCATCATGGCCTTGGCAAGCAAGGAAATCACACCACAGGAGTATCATGAAAAAGCCAGCGGTGGCGGTGGTTTTCCTTTTTTTGTGCTGATCTTCCTGCTCCTCTTTGTCATTATTCCCATATTCAGAGGCAAGCGCAAATACTATACAGGAGGCAGTAATTTGCCATTCTGGCTTTTGCTTGGAGGGATGATGGGGTCCGGGAACAGAGGCGGTTCGTGGGGCAATTTCTCTGGCGGAGGCGGCAGTTTCGGTGGTGGAGGCGGCGGATTCGGCGGATTCGGCGGTGGAAGCTTCGGAGGCGGGGGCGCCGGCGGAAGCTGGTAGGCTGCCTGAGAAAGGCTTCATCAAAGGCTTAATTTGTAAATGACTAAACATAATATAACGATTACCGATCTGGCCAGGGAACTGCATATTTCACCATCTACGGTTTCCAGAGCTTTAAGCAACCATCCTGCCATCAGCAGTGAAACCAGGAAAGCGGTGACCGAACTGGCTACACGTTTAAATTATAAACCGAACCTTCAGGCATTAAACTTATTAAAGAAGAAAACCAACACCATTGGCGTGGTGATTCCCGATATTACCAGTTATTTCTATTCATCCATCATTACGGGGATACAGGATTTCTTTAATCCGTTGGGCTATAACCTGATCCTGGGACAATCGAACGAATCGTACGAGGAGGAACTCAAGATCATTCACACCTTTGCATCGGTACGGGTTGATGGTATTCTGATTGCTCCGGCATCGGGCACCATGAATGTCAATCATCTGAAAGAACTGGTTGAAGCTCGCCTTCCGCTGGTTATTTTTGATCGGGATTGTGAAGAGATCAATGTGGATAAAGTATTTGTGAACGAGTATAGCGGAGCCTTTCAGGCGGTCGATTACCTGATCCGGTCAGGTTGCTCCAAAGTTGCCCATCTTGGGGGCGCTACAACGATTTCGACCTCCAGGCACCGGATGCAGGGCTACCTCGATGCATTAAAAAAGAACGGCATTCCTGTAAGAGATGAGTTTATCGTCATTTGTGACGGATTTACTCCCGAGGATGGAACAAAGGCAGTTCAACGGCTTTTGTCCCGGGATGACCTCCCTGATGCTGTATTTGCGGTGAGCGACAGTGTTGCTATTGGTGCCATGCATGCGATAAAAGAAGCCGGGATGGATATTCCAGGTCAAATCTCGGTGGTCGGATTTGACGACATACTCTATTCCTCCTGGTTTAAACCGTCACTGACCACTGTTTGGCAGCCTGTTTATGAAATGGGTATGCTATCAGCCCGTATCCTGGCAAAAAGGATTGATGAAACCGACGAAAATTTTAAGCCCAGGATCGAAACGCTCTTTCCCGAACTGGTGATCAGGGGGTCGTCCCGTCCGCTTGATCCGAACTGACCAGTTTTGGTCGGATATATGCTGTTCTTATGCAAACCTTTGCATGAACATTCCCTGCTATTTCTTTCCCTGTGAACTTTTTTTAGTCTTATTTTATTTAAAAATAGAATTAAAATTAGTCATTGAGTGATGTTGGTTTCTCCTAAAATTCTGTTTGACCATTGTTACGGAAAATATGGTATTGCCGCGGTGAATGTATTCACCATGGAACAGGTATTGGGATTGTTTTCGGCAGCACAAAAGGCAAATGCCCCGTTTATTGTTCAAATCACGCCGGTTGCCCGGAATTACGCCAATCCGGTCATGATGAGAAACATGGTGGCTGCTGCTTCACATATCTATCCGGATACGTGCTTTGCGATCCACCTGGACCACGGAGATGAAGTTCACGCGGTGAATGCAATCGAATCAGGTGATTATACGTCGGTGATGATCGACGCATCCCATGATCCGTTCAGAGAAAATGTGGAAAAAACAAAACGCATTGTCGCAAAAGCCAAACCCTGGGGTGTTTTTGTCGAAGCAGAACTGGGTGTGCTAAGCGGGGTTGAAGATGAGCGGAATGTGGATGAAAATAAAAAGCGGTATACGCAGCCATCCGAAGTTGAAGACTTCGTGCGGGAAACCGAATGCAACAGCCTGGCCATTGCGGTGGGGACCAGTCATGGGGCCTATAAATTCTCAGGCCGGCAGGGCCTTCAGTTTGATATTCTAAAGGAAATTCAGCGAAGGTTGCCCGGCTTTCCCCTTGTGCTTCACGGCGCTTCTGCCGTTAGCACGGAAGAGATTGACAGGATCAATGCTGCCGGCGGAAATCTGGGCACCAACGCTCAGGGCGTCAATCCTTCCGAGTTGAGAAAAGCCATTGGTTATGGTGTTTGTAAAGTAAACATTGCTACCGACCTGCGTCTGATCTGGACCCGGGTACACCGGGAATTTTTCCGCGATCATGCCGATCTGTTTGACCCGGTTGTTCCGGGCAAAGACTATATCCGGGCAATTGAAATCGTTATGCTTGAGAAATTTGAGCTGTTGGGTTCAGTTAGCCAGTCAAAATCTTTAAAAATTTAAATCATGAAGGTCGATTCGAAGTATCCACTCCTGGCAAAACCCATTGCAAATACAGGAATTTATCAGCATGTCACAAGGGAAGAAGCCGGGTGGCAATACCTGAATTTTCAGGCGAGGCTGATCAGAAAAGGTGAAATCTGGGAAGGCGATACCGGTGAAAACGAATATGGGATCATCCTTTTGGGAGGAGATTATTCGGTGATCACCGATAGGGGGAACTGGAAAACGGTTAACGGAAGAAAAGATGTGTTCAGTGGTATTGCTCATACGCTCTACCTTCCCAGACATACCGGTTTTAAGCTGAAAGCGGAGAGCGAATCGCTGGATATTGCCTGTGGATGGTGTGAAACGGACGAGGATCATCCTGCCCGTTTCAAACTGCCCGGGGAGTCGGCAATTGAAATCCGGGGAGGAGATAACGCTACCCGGCAGATCAACAGCCTGATCCAGCCTGGCTTCGATTGTCACCGGCTGATCAGCGTGGAGGTGTACACGCCATCGGGGAACTGGAGTTCTTTCCCTGCACATAAGCATGACGATCGAAAAATTGATAAAAATGGTCAGGTGATGGAGGCCCGCCTCGAGGAGATTTATTTTTACAAAATGGACAAGCCTCAGGGATTTGCCATCCAACGGGTTTACACGGACGACCGCAGCCTGGATGAAATTGCAGTCGCTCAGAATAATGATATCGTGCTCATTCCCAGAGGATATCATCCGGTGGTTGCCGGGCATGGCTACCATGTTTATTACCTGAATTTCCTGACCGGAAGTGACCAGTCGCTGGCAAACAGCGATGATCCTGACCATCAGTGGATTTACAACTCGTGGAAGGGAAGAGATCCCCGGGTTCCGATCGTGAAAGCAAACTAATCAAGAATATGACACAAAAAGCGTTTGATGTTATTTGCATGGGCAGGTCATCGATCGATCTGTATTCGCAGGACACCGGAGCTCCCTTTGAAGACATTACCGGGTTCCATGCATTTGTTGGCGGTTCGCCTTTGAATATTGCTGTTGGCTGCCGCCGGCTGGGATTAAAATCGACCCTCCTGACCGGCGTGGGTAAGGACAAAGTGGGTGATTTTATTTTGAATTTTTTGAAAAGAGAGGACGTTGACACGTCTAAAATCCCGGTCATTCCCGGTGCCCGCAGTTCTGCCGTGTTATTGGGGATTGAACCGCCCGACCGATTTCCCCTGGTGTATTACCGGGCCAACTGCGCCGATTCACAAATGACCATCGACCATGTCCTTCATGCCGATGTAAAGGAATGCAGGATGCTTGAGGTATCCGGTACGGCCCTGAACATGGAGCCCACCCGCAGTGCAGCTTTTCTGGCCGCAGAAATAGCCCGTGAAAATGGCATTCCTATTTTGCTCGACCTGGATTTCCGGGCCGACCAGTGGTACGATATCCGGGCATTTGGCATCACCACCCGCGCTTTTTTGAGAAATGTCAATATTGTTCTGGGCACCGAGGAAGAGATCCTTGCCGCCTGCCTGAAAGATGAATCACAACTCAGCATTCAGCACCAGCAAATCTCAGCGCCTAAGATCACGGGAAATATTGATGACGCCATTGAGAAAATTCTGGCCTTGGGCGTCGACGTTCTGATCATGAAGTCAGGATCACGGGGAGCCAGGGTTTGCTTGCCCGATAAAACGGTGATGGATGTGCCGGGATTTCCGGTTGAAGTTTTAAACGTGTTGGGTGCAGGTGATGCCTTTGCCGCCGGTTTCATATACGGTTATCTCAAGGGATGGGACTGGTACCGGTCGTGCCGGATGGGGAATGCCTGCGGTGCCCATATTGTAACCCGGCTTGGCTGTGCCAATTTTTCACCCTATGAAGAGGAGATACTGGCCTTTATCGAGTCGAGAGGTGGATTTTGAAAGTTTTTAACCAATGTAATCAAACCCATTATGCCTACCATACGCTTAACCGTAGCACAGGCTACGATCGCTTTTCTTAAAAATCAATATTCGGAACGGGATGGAACTGAGCAGAGATTCTTTGGAGGTTGTTTTGGCATATTTGGCCACGGCAATGTGGCCGGTTACGGGCAGGCGCTTCAGCAATCACCCGATTTCCGGTATTACCAGGTTCGCAATGAACAAGCCAGTGTCCATGCCGCTGCAGCCTATGCAAAAATGAAGAACCGGCTCGCCACCTTTGTGTGTACCTCTTCTATTGGTCCGGGTGCAACCAATATGATCACTGCTGCTGCGGGAGCCACTATCAATCGCCTGCCGGTTTTGATCCTTCCGGGCGACATCTTTGCCCAACGTACAGTGGCGCCGGTACTCCAGCAGCTCGAATCTGCGTGGTCGCAGGATTTCTCAGTCAACGATTGTTTTAAACCCGTATCAAAATACTGGGACCGGATTAACCGGCCCGACCAGCTTATTACAGCATTGCCTGAAGTGATGCGTGTGCTGACTTCTCCCGCAGATACGGGGGCGGTTACTCTTTGCATTCCGCAGGATGTGCAGGCCGAGGCTTATGATTTTCCGGAAGCGCTCTTCCGCAAGCGGGTTTGGCATATCCCCAGACCAAGACCGGATGCCGGGGCCATAAAAAGGGCTGCCGGGCTGATCAGATCGGCACAAAAACCGATGATCATTGCCGGAGGCGGCGTCATCTACAGCGAGGCCGAAAAGGAGTTGCTGTCCTTTGCGAGACAAACCGGAATTCCTGTTGCAGAAACATTTGCAGGGAAAGGTTCGCTTTCCTATGATGATCCGCACAACCTGGGAGCAGTCGGTGCCACGGGTACGGAAGGCGCCAATGCGATCAGTACGGAAGCGGATGTGGTGATCGGTATCGGGACCCGTTACAGCGATTTTACAACTGCCTCGAAAACGGCATTTCAGAATCCGGACGTACGTTTCATCAACATCAATATTACGGAATTCGATGCCTGCAAACACAGCGGGCTTGCATTGACAGGCGATGCCAAAGTGATTATTCAGGAACTGAAAGAACTGCTTGCTGATTATCAGGTTGACAGCGCCTACCGGGATCAGGTGGCTGCGTTTAATAAAAGCTGGGATGAGAAAGTATCAGCAGCATACCTTCCCGATACGGAAGGATTACCCAGTCAGGCAGAGGTTGTCGGCGCTGTGAACGATTTTTCGGCTCCGGAAGATGTCCTTCTTTGTGCCGCCGGCAGTCTGCCCGGTGACCTGCATAAGCTGTGGCGGACACGCAGCAGTAAAGGATTTCACCTCGAATACGGCTATTCATGCATGGGCTATGAAATTCCGGGTGGTATAGGCGCTAAGATCGCTGCTCCTGAGAAAGAAATCTATGTCATGATAGGCGACGGAACCTATCTGATGATGCCCTCCGAAATTGTCACCTCCGTTCAGGAAGGGATCAAGCTGACGATCATTTTGATTGATAACCATGGCTTTGCCAGTATCGGTGGCCTCTCAGGATCAATCGGAAGCCAGGGCTTTGGAACCCGTTACGTTTATCGTGATCAGGAAAGCGGACAGTTATCAGGAGCGGTTTTACCGGTTGATCTGGCCGCCAATGCGGCAAGCCTGGGTGCTTGCGTCATCAGGGCCGGGAGTATTGCCGAGCTTAATCAGGCATTGGGAAAGGCTAAATCGATACCTGTCACAACAGTCATCTGCATTGAAACTGTTCCTGAACGGAAGATGAAAGGGTATGGATACGCCTGGTGGGATGTTCCCGTTGCCGAAGTTTCAGCGATGGATTCGGTTAAGGAAGCACGGGAACAGTATGTGGAGAATAAAAAGAAACAGCGGTACTTTCTATAAAAAATCAGATATGGAACGATTGAAAAATTATATCAACGGCGGATGGATCGACAGCAGGGAAAGCCAAGCCATCGATGTGATCAATCCTGCCAACCAGGAAGTCCTGGCGAAAGTCGCCTGTGGTCAAAAAAATGCAGAAGATGTGGATCTGGCCGTAACGGCTGCCCAAAAGGCTTTTGAAGAATGGAGGATGGTCCCGGTAATCAAAAGGGTTCAGCCGCTTTATCAGTTGAAGAAATTGCTGGAAGAAAATATAGATGAACTGGGCAGAACCATTACACTGGAATGTGGAAAAACTTTTATGGAATCGAAGGCAGAGATCCAGCGTGCCATTGAGAATGTGGAAGTGGCCTGTGGTACACCCATGCTGATGCAAAGTGAGTTTTCTGAAAATATTGCCCCGGGAGTCGATGAGTTTATGATCAGGCAGCCCCTCGGTGTTTGCGCGTGCATCGCGCCGTTTAATTTCCCGGGGATGATCCCTTTTTGGTTTCTTCCCTATGCCATTGCCTGTGGAAATACCTTCATTATGAAACCTTCCGAGAAAGTTCCCCTGACCATGCAAAAGGTGATGAGCCTGATCGACCGGCTTGATATCCCGAAAGGAGTTATCAATCTGGTTCATGGAGGTAAGGAAGCAGTCGATGGCATCCTTTCGCATCCGCTGGTTAAAGCGATCAGCTTTGTTGGATCGACGGCTGTTGCCCGTTATATTTATGCAACAGGAACTGCGAACGGGAAACGGGTTCAGGCTCAGGGCGGCGCCAAGAATCCCGTGATCCTTCTGCCGGATGCCGATGTGCCCATGTCGGCCAGTATTATTGCCGACAGTGTTTATGGCTGCGCCGGTCAACGCTGTCTGGCAGCGTCCAATATCATCACCGTTGCTGACAGCAAAGGCTCACTAAAGGAAGCACTTTACGAAGCTGCAAAATCGAAAGTGACCGGTTTCGGGCTTGATGAGGGCGTTGAAATGGGACCGGTGATCACAAGCGAAAGCAGAAAACGTGTGGAAGGACTGATTGGTAAAGCGGTCAGTGAAGGCGCCAATCTCTTGCTGGACGGAAGAAAACCGCAGATTGAAGGTTACGAATCAGGAAATTTTGTCAAACCGACTATTCTGGAAAGCGTTGCTCTGGACGGAGAGATCATCAACACGGAGATCTTTGGACCTGTGATGAGTCTGATCAGCATGAGTACGCTCGATGAAGCCATTGCCTTTGTCAACAAAAACCATTACGGCAATATGGCTTGCATCTTTACCCAAAGCGGATTATCGGCCCGTACGTTTCGGAGCCTGGCTAACGCCGGTAACGTTGGAATTAATATTGGGGTCGCGGCTCCTATGGCTCAGTTCCCCTTTAGCGGATGGAACGACAGCTTCTTTGGAGACCTGCACGGACAGAGCAGGCACGCGATCGAATTTTTTACGCAAACCAAGATCGTTATTGAAAGGTGGCCCAGAGAGTGGTCCCGTAAATTTTAAAAAGATACACCATGATAAAAGTTGCGAATGCTCCCTGCTCCTGGGGAGCCCTTGAATTTGGACTTGAAGGCGAAGTAGAGGGATACGATATAGTTCTGGATGAAATGGTTGAAACCGGCTATGAAGGAACCGAGTTGGGTGACTGGGGATTTATGCCAACCGAGCCTGAAGAGCTTCAACGAGTGCTGAAAAAGAAGAATCTCTCCCTCCTCGGAGCTTTTGTCCCCGTGGCTTTAGCCAATACAGGGGCACATGCAGACGGTATCGAACGGGCCGTCAAAACGGCTGGTTTGATGTCACACGCCGGGTTTAAAGACGCCTTTATTGTTCTGGCCGATGAAAATGGTACGATTGCGCAGCGGGTAAATCACGCGGGGCGTATTAAACCGGAAATGGGACTGAGCGAAAGTCAGTGGCAGACTTTTGCAAAGGGAGCCGAAAAAGTGGCCATGGCCGTCAAGGAAAAATTTGGGATGCGCACCGTCTTTCATCATCACTGCGGAGGTTATGTTGAAACGCCGGAAGAAACAGATCAGTTAATGAAGCGCACCGATCCGGAATTGCTGGGGCTTTGCCTTGATATGGGGCATTATGCCTTTGGCGGTGGAGACCCGGCAGAGGCACTCAGAAAATACGAAAAGCGGATCTGGCATGTTCACTTTAAAGATTTTGATCCTGCGGTAGGAAAAAAAGCCGCTGAATATGGATGGGATTATTTTAAGGCTGTTGAAATGGGCGTTTTCTGCGAATTGGGAAAAGGAAACGTTGATTTTAAAACGATTGCTTCCATCCTGAAACAACGGGCTTATGATGGCTGGATCGTTGTGGAACAGGACATCATTCCCGGAATGGGAAAGCCAAAGGAAAGCGCTGCTTCAAACCGAAGCTACATCAAAAGCCTGGGCATCTAAATCGTCTTTTTTAAAAAAAACCAATAAATGGATTGAAAATGGGAAAAATCAATATCGGTATTGCCGGATTAGGCCGGATCGGGAAAATACACCTGAAAAATCTGTCCCGGAACTTTCCTGAAGTGAATGTTTTAGGGGTAATGGATGTACTGGAGGGATCTGAAAAGATTGCTCAGGAATTCAATGTTCCGCGCTTTGTCAGGACTTTTGACGAGCTTTTAGCTATTGAAGGATTAAATGCAGTTGCCATCTGCTCTCCGACAAACACACACGCGGAATATGTTGAACGGGCTGCCAAAGCAGGCATGAATATCTTTTGTGAAAAGCCGCTTGATCTGTCGCTTGCCCGCCTTATGGAGGTATTAAAAGTGGTTGAAGAGACGGGAGTCAGGCTGATGCTGGGATTTAACCGGCGCTTTGACCCCGAGTTTAAAAGGATCAGGGAACTGGTGGCAGCAGGGGCCATCGGCGACCCGCAGATTGTCAAGATCACGAGTCGCGATCCGGGACCGCCACCTGTATCTTACGTCAAGGTATCGGGTGGATTGTTCCTGGACATGACCATCCACGATTTTGATATGGCGCGCTATATCTCCGGCAAAAAAGTGAAGGAGGTATTTGCCAAAGGAGCCGTCCTTGTTGACAACGCTATTGGCGAAGCCGGTGATATTGACACCGCACTGATCACGCTTGTTTTTGAAGACGATACCATGGCGGTGATCGATAACAGCCGGAAAGCAGTTTACGGGTACGATCAGCGTCTCGAGGTGTTTGGGAACAAAGGAATGGCCCGTGCCGACAATAACTTCCCCAATACTCATGAACTGTACACTGAAAAGGGAGTTTCAGGTGACCTGCCGCTTCATTTTTTCCTGGAACGTTATGATGTGTCGTATAACCAGGAAATGAAGGAATTTATCGGAGCGCTTACATCCGGGAAAGAAATGCCCTGCGGCGGTATTGACGGATTAATGTCTCTGGCCATTGGACTCGCAGCCAAAAAGTCGCTCGAAACAAACAGACCGGTCAGGCTCGACGAGATTCTGTAAAATGATAGTTTGCGGAGTTAGGTTTGACGGAGACTTTTCTGTTGATATCAAAACGGCGAGTTGTCAATGATATGGAGGTTTCCGTTTCTCCTATATCTCAATAAGATAGATCACACCGAAGATGTATTGGCTCAGGTCAGACATCTTTGACAGCAGCCCGTATAATTCAATCTGGCTGGACGGAGTTAACGGGTAAGCGGCCGATAAATTATAACGGACTTCGTCAAGCCTTTTTGATGGCGCGTTTTGATTGAGCCGGAGAAAGGTCTCCACTCCGATCAGCGGAGTAATCTTGCAGGAGGGGATCTGATAACTTAACTTTGCTCGGTTCCTCCAGTACCAGAGCGATTTTGAAGATTCTGTCTCATTCCGGGGATATGTTGTTATTTGCAGCCGTTCGCGGAGTGAGAATTTAAGATTTGAGATTTTTCCATTGGCTGTTGCGTTTGTGTAAAAGCGGTGTCTTATTTCATAGCGGTCTGTTTTGTTTTTATTCATCATCAGGTAACCCATCCCGAAATTGAGGAATGGTGCCAGTTTCCGGCTGCCATCTGCGCCAAAACTAAACCGGTCAATGGATTGGTTATTATTTTTTGTATAAAACTCACTGCACAGGGCGAGCCGGTATGAACCAAATTTTTTGAAGGATTCAGCGTCCAGCCAGATCCCGAAATCTTCACTTTGAGCGAAGGTATTTTTCCCTACGATTAACGTAAAGCAAAGCAATGCAGTGCCAAGCGCGATCCTCATTTCAACTTTTTATAACATTCAAATTGCAGAGAGGCTAAGCCTTTCTGCAATTCACGCAAATTTAGAAAAAAAAATAGAATACAAAGGTGATTTCGGGCCGACTGTTGCGATTCACGGGCGCGGCCGGTTTTGTTGTTACGCGGCACAAGCAGCCGGAGGAAACAGTAAAAAAGACGATTCATTTTTTTGCCGGTTAATGATTTCTGATTTTTCCCCGGAAAAGCAAAACGAATTGCTTCAGTCTTGTAACAGCGTGAATGATGACCGTGATGGCAAAAAGATGGGCGAACAGCAGGTGAAAATGCAGGGTACTTTCAGTAAACCCGGTGAGAAACAACACGAGGCTGAGTAGCAGGAATAAAAAAGTGACTGAAACGAAGGTCGCCAGTTTGTTTTTCCTGTACAGTTTCTTCCGGATCAGCGCTTTGTAAAAATTCCAGCGCTGCCAAATATGGAGCGCCATGAAGCAGACAAACACGAGTCCTGTCAGGCAGTGTAAGGTGCCCCATGCAAAGACGGAATCATAACCGGCTCCATTCCGGACCTGTTCCAACCCTTCCTGAAATGCGGACGATGAGTGGATGCACAGGATCAGGCAGATCAACAGGATGATGTCGACGATGCCTTTACTCAATTTGCCGGTAAACAGCGACTTGGTATAAACCCTGGTTTGCATGACTCGTTTCAGATTATCCGTGGTGTTCATGGCTCTCTTTATTTTTGATTTCACCGGCAAAACTCGATAAACTGCGGCAACCGGGCCAAACAAATCTTCCCCAGGCGGACAAAATCGGGGGTGAAATAAACGGGGCGCTAAGAAGCTTTGACACACAGAAGAAATGCCGCGATCAGGGCGGAACAAAAAGAAGGACATGAAAACCGAATCAGCGGGAAAGCCATTTTAGAAAGTCCGTGCTTTTTTCTTTGCTCACAATGATTTTCTGAGCAAACGGGATAACCAGCGAAACGGATAACTTGCGGGCAAAATACTGGCTTACTTCTTTGATGGCTTTGCGGTTAACCAGGATTTGGCGGTTTGCCCTGTAAAATTCACTTGTGGTGAGTTTTTCCAGTTCTTCAAGCGTTTTATTGACCGGATGTACCGTCGAACTTAAGGTGAGCAGACAAGTCATTTCATTTTCAATGTAAAAAACAGCGATCTGATCCAGCTTTACCGGGAAAATTTTGTCTTTGTGATAAACCAGCAGGGATCCTGGTTTCCGGCCTTTGTCATTGCTGAAAAGTTCGAAGATCGTTTCATAATTCAACTTCGATTTCAGGAAACTATTTTGCAGCGCTTTGTACTTGTCAAGCGCATCCGACACTGACTTTTGAGAAAAAGGCTTCAGCAGGTAATTAATACTGTTTGTCTTAAAGGCTTCCAGTGCATACTCGTCGTAAGCCGTGCAGAAAATGACGGGAGCCGTGCAGTTTATCCGGCTGAAAATTTCAAAGCTTAAGCCGTCGCCTAATTGGATATCGCTGAATATCAGATCGGGTGAATCTTCATTTTCATTGAAAAATGCAACTGCTTCGCTAACCGATTTCAGAATGGCAATGATCTGTGCTTCCGGATCGACCTTCAAAATGGTTTCAGACAAATCGCAAGCAGTCAGTTCTTCATCTTCAATAATTACAATCGTCATTTTCCAAGTATTTTAATGCGAACATGAAATTCATTTTCATCATGAGTGATCAAAACGCCTTCGCCGTCCAGGATCCTGTATCGCTCAGACAGGTTTGGCAAACCCAGACCGGTCGAGATCTCCGTGCTTTGTTTTGCCTGCATGTTATTACTGACTGTGATGAAACCGTTCTTGCCGGTAATGGAAATCCGGAGCGGGGATTCCCTCGTCAGCCAGTTGTGCTTAATGGCGTTTTCAAGCAATAACTGGATCGAAAATCCCGGAACATAACCCGACGATTTCACCGCGTCGGGGATGTCGATGGTATATTCCAGGGCCTTCCCAAAACGCAGCCGCTGCATTTCCATGTAATCGGTGCATAGCTTTAATTCATCTTCCAGTTTTACTTTATTTTCATTGTTCGATGAAAGCGAAACCCTTAAAAAATCGGACAGACGGACCAGGTAATCTTCAGCAATATCGGGATTCTTTCGGATGAGCGCTTTCAGAATATTCAAGGCATTGAATAAAAAATGCGGATGAATTTGCTGTTTTAACTGCTGGTTCAGCGCTTCTGCATGCCTGACGCGAAGCTGGGCATTTTCAAGTTCAACAAGTGCTTTTTTTGATCGCAGTAAAACGCTTTCCTGAATCACCAGGACAATTGTATTGAGTAAAAAGCCCACCGACAGCGGGTAGTGAATTTCTTCTCCCGTGTCAACCAACAGGATCCGGATGAAATCCTTTGGAAGGATCATAACCAATAAGACGATGAGGGGGATATTGACGAGGTAGCTGATCAGGTACCTTAACCGGTTCCCCGACGAATGGATTTCATCCTTTTCCCTGAAACGGACCAGGTAAATATTGGTGGTCCAGATTAGAAAGGGAAATAAGAAGGCAGTCAATAGTCCCGGTAAAAAAACAGCAATCGAGAACGGCATATGTTTGAGCGAATGCATTGTAAACAAAACCCCAATAACGAGTGAGGTTTTAAGCGCTATCGGAAAAAGGTTCCCTGTGATGTCTTGTTTTTTCAATCCGGTTAAATTAAATCAGTTCAAATATAATTTTCGGGTGATCACGAAAAACTGCTTAATCCGCGAACCAGACCATTGGAACGGTAAAGCGGACAAAGTTCAGGATCAGCGCATCGTCACTTTTGCTTTCTCACCAGGCTTAGCACGCCATTGATAAACGTTAGCGGATGTACCGGGTTTCCGGGGATATACAGGTCAATTTGGTATTTCGAAAGAAAGCTGCGGTCCAGCGCGGGGCTGTCTGCAAATATACCGCCGCTGATTGCATCGGTTCCGGCCAGTATAATGATCTTGGGGTCAGGAACTGCCTGATAACAGATTTCAAGTGCTTGCGCCATGTTTGCCGTGATGGGACCGGTGATGACGATGCCATCGGCATGACGCGGTGAGGCGACAAAATCAATCCCAAACCGGCTCATGTCGAACTGAACATTGTTTGCCGCGTTTAATTCCCATTCACAACTGCCATCGCCACCTGCCGATACCTGCCTGAGCTTGAAGGAATGGCCGAATAACCGGTATATTTCTTTCCGTACACGCGCCGGATTGACTAAAATGGGATTTTCATCGCCTTCTGCAATGACCAGTCTTTCGCGTTCGTTGGTTGAAAGTTTATAATCGGTGGTAAAGCTGATCTTATTGGGAAACTGAATGGCACATTCGCCACAGAAGGTACATTTTCCCAGATCGATCCGAACCGGGTTACCGGCAATGGCGTGAGTCGGACAGATTTCTACCAGGGCAGTTTCGTCCGCCTTTTCTTTGGTGATGACCGGTCTTCCCCGAAAAATACCGGGGGCTTTGGCGTTTGTTACATCAGGAATGAACTGTTTGCCCTGGTGCCATAAGATTTTGATGTTGTCAAGCATGATGAAAACGGTTTACAAATCGTGTCCGCAATAGGATAAATTAAAACTTTTATTGCATATCGGAAAATCCGATATTTCATTGTTCCTGACTGCCTGTGCCAGAGCCATCCAGTTGTGATGCGAGGGATCCTTGATCTTATAGACTATCAGATCTCCTTTTTGATCCGTGACGGCGCAATGGCAGATCTCACCCCGCCAGCCTTCAACCAGCGAAAGCACAAATAGTTCTTTTCCCGGTAAGAAAGTGAAATTTTCAGGTTTTTTGAATTCGGGAAGCTCTGCCGTCAATTTCCTGACGTAGCCGATCGATTGCAGGATTTCTTCCCGTCGGATCTGTGCCCGTGAATACACATCGCCATGATGCTTGATCACCGGTGAATGAACGATGAAACTACCATACAGGTCATGGGGATGCGACAACCGGATATCCCGGTTTAATCCGCTCATCCGGGCAGCCATTCCCACAGTGCCGATCCCGCAAACCTGCTCATAGCTGACAACTCCGGTTTTTTCCATTCGCGACAGGGCGCTTGGCAGTTTAAACAACTTCTCGCTCATTTCTGTAAAATCCGGTTCATAAGCATCCAGAACCGCATTCAGCCTTGCAGCCAGATCATCCGAAAACGGGTAGTTGATCTTCCCGGCCCTGATCAGGCCTTTGGACAGCCGGTTGCCGCCCCATTCCTGCATGAAATTAATAATCGGTGTGCGTAATCGTCCGTAAACGGCGTTGCCGAGCTGGTAAGCGATATCGGCGCATATCGCGGAAAGGTCGCCGGTATGAATCGCTATTCGTTCAAGTTCCAGCGCCAGTGTGCGCGAAAATTTCAGGAATTGGTCAGGTTCATACCCGCACAGGCTTTCCCAAAGGTTTACAAAGGCTGTGGTATGCCCAACCGTTGTATCCCCGGCAATATTCTCGGCCAGTGTCGTCCGTTCCGGCAACTTTTTCTTTTGCAGGAACAACTGTTCGATGCCCCTGTGCTGATATCCCAGCTGGATCTCCAGATGCATGATCTGCTCCCCGTTGCAGATGAAACGAAAATGTCCCGGCTCAATCACCCCCGCGTGAATAGGACCTACCCCGACTTCATGCAATTCTTCACTTTCGGCCTGGTAAAACGGGTAATTTTCAATCTTTTCCTTTTTGTCGGTCCTGTTATGTGCATAACGAACCGGCTTTAACCAGGGATGATCGCTATAAAGAATCCCAAAGTTCTCATGGATCTCCCTTTCAAACTTTTCAAAATGATGATTCTGAGCAGTCAATGAGGCCAGGTCTGTCCCACTGCTGATTACTGCTGACGAAACCATTATCTGATGCAGGTCATCATCAGCGATGCAGCAAATCAGTCTGATCCCGTCTGCGTCCCGGTAACCGAAATAGTTCACGCAATGCCTTGCCGGATTGTCATTCAACAGTTCAATATTTGTTTTCATGAACGCCGGATAGAGGTGTTCCGGAATATCCTTTAAGGCAATTGACTGGTTATTATGGATAGAGATATACTGCATGTCATTAGGATATAAGTTTTACTGCATCCTGCAGCAGATTGACAAGCAGGGCAGGGGGGGCATAAGCCAGATAAACGGCGATCAGCAGCAACAGGTATTGAGGGAGTGATTCCCATGCTTTGATCTTTGGTATTTGTGCTTCGTTGATGTGTATGGGAGGAGTGAACAGTAACCTGAAAATATTGGAGCCAAACCCCCAGATGATCATCGTGAGAAGAATGAGGATAAAAGCCAGGATCAGAATATAATGCGCTTCGAACAAAGACTGGAAAATCATGAATTCACTGATAAACAGACCTGAAGGCGGCATGGCGGTCGCTGAGAAAAATCCCAGGAGCAGGACGATTGCGCCTGCTTTATTGTATTTAAAGTAGTTTCCCACATCATAGATGCTTTTACTCTGGTAAACCCTGTAGATCTGGTTAAACTGGAAAAAAAGACTGGGTTTCACAAACGAATGGAGCACGATATGCAGGATAGCGGCATACACGCCGATGCCTCCGCAGGCAAGTCCCAGGATGACAAGCCCCATATGTTCGATCCCCGAGTAGGCAAACATGCGCTTGATGTTTTTAATACGGGTCATGTAGACCGTAGCCACAAATACAGATAGTACTGCAGCGACGATCATGACTGTACTGGCCCACTTTAATAAAGGTGTATGTGAAAAGACCGCATAAAACCGGAATACCCCAATAAATCCCAGGTTCATCAGGACACTTGCCAAAAGGGCGCCTGCCGGCGCCGGCGCTTTATCTTTGGCATCAATTCCTGCCGTGTACATCGGAACAAGCCCAAGTTTAGCGGTAAAGCCGGTAAAAATGAACAGGAAAGCAAGTTTCAGCCAGAAAGGATTTAGTTTTGATGCATGGGTGTATAACGAATCAAACGACAAATCATCAATTCCTGCCTGTTTTACAGCAAGGCTAAGGAAAAGAATACCAATGTAAATGAATGTGATACTGATGGCGCAAATGAAAACATATTTCCAGACTCCTTCGAGCGCGCGGATATTCCGGTGATGGTAAATTAAGGCCGAGGCGCTGAGGGTGGTTATTTCAGTAAAGATCCAGATCACGGCAATATGATTGGAAATGTATGCCATCGAACAGGCTGAGATCAGCATCACCATAGCTGCGAAAAACAGGCCTCTCGATTTTGGTGTTTCATCGTGCAGGGCAATATACCGATATCCGTGCCAGAATGCAGGTATGCTCACCACACTGATGGTCAAAAGCATTAATATGCCCAGTGAATCAGGTTTAAAAAATTCGAACTGGGTTCTGTCCGGGGCGTTTAGTTCATAGATGCTGAAGAACCATAACAAGGCGAGGTAACTGATCAGGAGTAAATAATTGACAGCAGTATTCCGGTTGAAGAACAATCCTCCGCCAACAATTAAGGTCCCTGTCAAAAATATACCGATTATCATTTATTTAGTCTTTGAGGTTGCGCAAAAGGTTGACGTCCGGATTTTTCAGAACATCCCCGATCTTATTGAAGAATACGCCAAGGATGAGCACACTGGCAAAAATATCGAGCATAATGCCCAGGTTCACCAGCATCGGCATTTCATTTCCCACGGCCAGCGACAAAATGAATACCCCGTTTTCGATGAACAGGTAGCCAATAACGTGGGTAATAATCTTCTTGCGGGATATGATCAGGTATAAACCGGTGAAAAGCGTTGACAGGGCTACGACAAAATATGTTTTATCAAGATTCTTGTCCTGAATGAAATGCGAAAGGATGATGGTGGCCACAAAAATGAGGGAGACAATGATCAGCGACACAAAATTGGGCAGATAGGGCTCCGCCTCGCGGGTAATCTCGTTGCGCCTGATCACGTAATTGATGAACCATGGAACAGCAATCGCTTTAAATACAATTGTTTCCAATAAAATAAGAATGAGGTTGACATGATTGACGTCAGTGAGTGTCAGATAGGTCACACCGAAAAGAATGAACCCCTGAAATACCAATATACGGAGGTAAGTCAGCAGCCTGTTTGCAATGCTGACGTAGAGCAACGACATGGATAACGCGATGAGTAGTATATCAGTCATATCAAATGAATTTTCCCATAACAAGCAATACGCCAAAGAATATCAATGACGATACCGAGGTCAGAATAAAGATGAACTGCGGATTATGTCCCAGCCTGAAACGCGCCATGAACGATTCGATTACTCCGACAGCGACTGCAAAGCATATCTGAGCGCAAAAGAATACCGGGATTGAAAAAAGGTAAGACATCGACCCGATAAAGAAATTGGAGATAATTGCTCCGTATAAAGCAAATTTCAAATGGGAGGTATACGTGATCAGTCCAAGATCGAAGCCGCTGTTATCCAAAACCATGACCTCGTGTACCATGGTCAGTTCCAGATGGGTTTTCGGATCATCGACCGGCATGCGGCTGTTTTCAATCATCGCGATAAAGATGAAGACGAAGGCCGCAAGCGCTCCCAACATGTATGAAACCGATGAACCATAGTGGAGGGCACTGAAAATACCATGAAATGAAGTTTCTTCTGTGAAAAGGGCAAACGAACCCATGAGGACGAAAAAGGCAGGTTCAGCAAGCATGGAATACAAGGCTTCCCTCGCTGCGCCCATTCCTTCAAAGCTGCTTCCGGTATCGAGGGCTGAAACAATCATCAGAAATTTTCCCAGGGCAAGGATATAGGCAAACATGACAAAGTCTCCGTCGAATGAAATCAGACCGGGATGATTTCCGTGGGGGATCATCAAAATAGCCATCAGTACCGAAGAAATATAAATGCTTGGTGCGATCCGGAAAATCAGACTGGTGGTCTGGCTGTACACGGAACCCTTCTTCCATAAACGGAAAACATCTTTCAAGGGTTGAAAGATCCCCGGACCTTTGCGTCCTGAAGTCGTGCTTTTGGTCCGAACCACGATTCCCGTGAAAAACAAGCTTGTCAACAGAATAAGCACAAAACTGACCATATTTATAAGTGGTTTAAGAATTCGATTAATATTTCTATTTTACCGATGATCAGTGGCAGTAATACCGCTAAACTGATGAAGATGAAGCCATATAAAATATAGGCCTGAATATTGCCGTTTTGAAGGAATCCAAAACGTCGCAGGAACCTCCTGGAAAATAGCAGTGGTTTGTCGATGAGCAGGACTTCGATCCAGTCGCCAGGATGTGTCTCCCGTTCAACCTGATCCGGATATAGGCTGATTGCATCTTTCTTGTGCTTTTTGATGAACAGCATGGGTTCTGCCAGTTTACGATAGGTCCGGATGAAGGATGAGGCGGTATATTGCATTTTGGCCGGATCTCCGGTATAGCCGCATCCCCAGGTCGTGTCTGTATTTTGTTGGCGATTTGCCACCAGCCAGGTTCTCAGGAAATAAATCAGTGCGCTGAGCGCTGCAAAACCGAGCGAATACCATCCAACCCGGGTCAGGGTGCCAAGCAGTTCCTGTATTTGCGCATAAGACTCCGGCGCTGTTTGCGGCAGGTACAAACCGATGGTTTTTGTCAGCGGCCAGGTCAGTAAAAACGGGAACAGACCCACAAGAACAATGGCCGCTGCAATCAGGTACAATGGCCGCACATTCCTCCCTTCTCCGGTTTCCGGTTTCCGGTCTCCTGTCTCCGTTCTCCCTTCCCCCAGGAACACGATCCCAAATGCTTTCGTGAAACAGATCAGCGCCAAACCACCGATAATCACTAATGCCAGAATGGAAAACAGCATCGCCAGGATAAACAGGAACAGATCGGACGACAGTCCTTTAAACAGTCCGCTGTAAATAAAGAATTCTGATACAAAACCATTGAAAGGAGGCAATCCGCAGATGGCCAGGGAGCCGATCAGAAATAAATAAGCCGTGTGAGGCATCCGTTTGATCAACCCTCCCAATGCCTCAATATTGAGCGTGTGTTTGATCAGATAGACATTCCCGGCGCCAAAGAAAAGGAGCGACTTAAAAAGTGAATGGTTCAGCGTATGCAGCAAGGCTCCTCCAAATCCCGCCACTGCCAGTATTTGTGATTCATATCCCAGTCCCAGACATCCCAAACCAATGCCGATCCCGATAATGCCAATGTTTTCGATGCTGTGGTAAGCCAGTAATTTTTTGAGGTTGTGCTGGACAATTGCCAGCATGACGCCATATATGCCCGTTATTACAGCAAAAGTCAGGATAAAGTAACCAATGGTGATCATATTGGTTTCGATCAGCGTGAGGACCCTGAGGATCCCGTAAATCCCGATTTTAATGATCACCCCCGACATAATCCCTGAAATATGTGCCGGAGCAGCAGGGTGAGCCAATGGCAACCAGGTATGGAAAGGCACAAATCCTGCTTTGATCCCAAAGCCAAAAAAGAAAAAAACGAATAATCCAATCCCCGCCAGAGCGGGCTGGGTGGAGGTAAATTTGGTGATGGCCAGGAAATCGAACGAACCTGTCTTGATCTTCACCCACATAAAGGCCATTGTGAGGAAAAGGATGCAGATATGTGACTGGATCAGATAGTTCATGCCCGCTTTCAGGGTTTCTTTTTTATCGTGTTCAAAAATGATCACAATGAAGGAGGATAAGGCCATGATTTCCCATACGATCAGCAGCATCAGACTGTTTTGTATTGTGCACAGATCGATGAGAGAAGTGAAAAGCAACAGGAACGCGATCAGGTGCATGGTGATGTTATCGGTTTGATCGCGGTATTTCTGCATATAGCTGAATCCATACCAGCCGCCGGTAAAAAAGGTAAAACTGATCGTCAGGATGAACCATGCTGAGAGATAATCGATCCTTACAGGAATTTCTCCGGTGACCCATGAGCCGGAATAACTAATTTCGACCGGGCCGTTTATGAAAACGGACACGGCCAACAGACTGCTGATAACAGTCAGAACGCCCGTAACACTTAAAGTAAGAATGCCTCTTGCTTTGGTATTTAAAAATGGAATGCTTAGAATGGTAAAAATTGCAACCAGGTTGAACACTTCAAACAGCAATTGATCCATGATCACTTCGTTAGGTTATCCGGTAAAACGGGAATAACTCCCAACCGTACCGGCCGGCAGTCATCCCATGAGCAAAAGTACTAAAAATGTGGGACGGCAGGTTTTTATCAGGGGTATCAATTTGCCCGGATATGTAAAATTAATTGTATTTAATTGTCGGTCAGTTCTATCCAGACGGGAGCATGATCGCTCGATTTTTCCCATCCTCTTACCGTAGAGTCAACTCCGGCAGTCCTGAGGCGGCCTTGGAGCGGCGGACTGAGCAGGAAATGGTCAATGCGTAAACCGGCATTGCGGGCATAGGCGTTGCGGAAATAATCCCAGAAGGTATAAATGCGTTCGTTCTGATAAATTTTCCGGATGGCGTCGGTCCAGCCCTGATCGACCAGATTTTTATAGGCCAGGCGCACTTCGGGCAGGAAGAGCGCATCTTTCAACCAGCTTTCCGGTTTGTATACGTCCAGTTCGGTCGGGATGGCGTTATAATCGCCTGCCATCACCGCCGGGATTCCCGAAGCGATTAGTCCGGCTGCATGATCGGCGAGGCGCTGGAACCACCGGAGTTTGTATTCAAATTTCGGGCCCGGGGCAGGATTTCCGTTTGGCAGGTACAGGCAGCAAATCAGAATCCCGTTGACGGTGGCTTCAATGTAGCGGCTGTTGACGTCATCCGGGTCACCAGGGAGGATGCGCCTCACTTCGGCCGGTTCCTGCCCCTTCGACAAAATGGCCACGCCGTTCCAGCTTTTCTGACCGTGCCATGTGGCCTGATATCCGGCTTCCTGCAGGGCCGCCAGCGGGAACTTTTCTTCGGGCGCTTTCAACTCCTGCAAACAAACCACATCGGGCGATGTTTCGTTTAACCAGCGCAGTAAGACGGGCAGGCGCCCGTTCACCCCGTTCACATTGTAAGTTGCGATCTTCATAGCCACAATTTTCCTGTTAAGTTACGACATTTCTGTAATAACAGGTTTGCCGGGGTTAAGGTTTCCCGGGTTTTTGCCGGCTTCGTCGTTTTTTGGGCTTCTGGAACTGTCCACTTTTAGTTTTCAGGAGCATGTTCTTCCTGCTTTTCCTTAATGATGATCACCGCCTTGTAAAGAATAATGATTTCAAAAAGTCCGGCAGGAATGAGCAGGATAAAGGAGATAAACGAAAGGACGATGGTAAGAAAGAAACACCCGGCCAGAATTTCAAAAAAAGCCGCGTATTTGACGATCGGCCCGATCGAATATTCCAATCTTTTTAACGACAGCCCGTAAATGATTCCGATACCGCCGAACGTCAGGGCGGCCCCTCCGAGAATGAAATGGCGTTCTGCCGCATCATAAAAAATGGAAGCGATATCATAGGCAATCAGTAAAATGGAACAGCCAATCGAGATCACCGAAACAATTTTGAGCAGATAATTCCGGAACAAGCCTCCGAGCAGGATAAAACCACGCTGGAAATAAACCGACGAGATCAGAACAGCGAGCTTCATAATTACATAGAAGGTGCTGCCGTAGATGAGCTCGTTATCCTGGTAACGGAAATACTCGGCCGCTCCTTCCAAAAATCCAAGGATAAAATAAAGCACGCCGAATAACCAGGCTCCGTTGAGCTGGCGAATGACATATTCGGAAGGCTTGTCGATATCGATGTCGACAAGCAGCAGCTTTTTCCACCAGTTCGTGAATGAATCGAGAATATCCTGATCATCTGAAATTTTATTCAGATCATAGTCCAGTGCAGCTAAAATGGTTTTCACGGTGTAAATGCGGGGCATTACTTCCCCTGTTTCGATCCGTTGGATGGTCCTGACGCTGATATTGCATCTTTCTACAAGCTCTTCCTGTGTCCATCCTTTTGCCTTTCTTAATTCGGAGATTTTCCTCCCTAATTCCGGTTGCTTCATGATCCTGGTTTTTAATTGTTAAGCAATTTTACGGACTTGGATCGATATGGCAAAAAAATCAGAAAGAACTTCACCCGTCATTTGCCCGTCACTTCATTAACTGTTGTATAATGAGTAATTTGTTGTTTCTGAAAAACAGAACCTGAACTCAGAACCCGATTTTTTTGCCGGCGACTTCGAGGATTTTCGTTTCGAGTGCAATGGCTTTATGCTCCAAGGCGCTGACTTCTTCAAGGACCGCCGAAACAAAGGCCTTGTCTTTCAGCCCCCCGGCGTTGATCTTAACGTTCAGGGCGGCCCCGAGAACGGCCGAACGGGCGGCCAGCGCGCCAACGCCGGCATCAGAAACCGAATTGGGGTTGCCCTTTTCGGTCATCGTTTTGATCACTTCCATCGATTGGAAGCTTAGTCGCATGACTTTCAGGGGAACCTCGATGGCCTGGCGTGTTGCGGCCTGGATCGCTTCTTCCCGTTGCACCTTTTCTTCTACGCTTCCTTTCGGCATTTTGAAGGCTGTCATCAGGGCATTGAACGCATCCGTGTCCTGATCGGTCAGGAGCAAAAGCTGGTCGTGGATGGCTTTGCCTTTTTCGGCCCAGGCGGCAAATTCCGCCCAGCGGCTGTCCCATCCCTTTTTATGGGACGACAGGTTTGCTACCATGGTTCCCAGTGCCGCGCCCAGCGCTCCCATGCAGGCTGAAACGGAGCCGCCGCCGGGCGCAGGCGATTCGGAAGCGGTTTCTTCAATAAATTTTTTTACGCTCAGGTCTGCCAGCTTTTTTCGGTCAGCTTCTTCGATCAGATATTCAATGATCCTTTTTTGCGGATCGAAAGGAGCCAGATCATCCAATCCCATCGATTTAACCGCAATTTTCAGAAGTTCTTCGTCGGAGACTCCGGCCGAGCGCTTTTGCTTGTGAAGGAAATATCGTCCGGCTTCGAGCATAGGCTGAAGCGGGATCAGGCCGATCAGTTCGGAGCCGGTCACCCGTATTCCACGCGTGGCCGCCCGTTCGCAAGCCGCTTCAAAAACCTGGTGGATGGAAGTGACGGTGATGTCGGTGATGTTGAACGACAACTGGGCAATGCCGTATTCCTCGATATACCAGCCGATGCCTTTTACTCCTTTCAGCATACCGGGTTCATAAACCGGGTTGCCGGTTTCATCGGTCACCGGTTTCCCAGTCAGCGGATCACCTTCCCGTTTCAATCGTCCTTTCTCGCGGATGTCGAAGGCAATAGCGTTCGCCAGGCGGGTAGAGGTGGTGTTCAGGTTTACGTTGTAGGCCACCAGGAGGTTCCGTGCACTGAGGGCTGTCGCGCCGGTTCGGGCCACGGCGGCATTGAATTCGGCCGGACCGAAGTCGGGTTTCCAAAGCGGATCGGGCAGCTTCCGGCACAGTCCTTCGTATTCTCCTGCTCGACAATTTGCCAGGTTTTTCCGGATTTCGGAGGTGGCCGTATTTTCATATAAATACACCGGGATCCCCAGGTCTTCGCCAATCCGCTTTCCCAAAAGATTGGCATATGCGATGGTTTCTTCCATCGTGACTCCGGTTACTGGTATAAGAGGCAGCACGTCGGTGGCTCCGAAACGGGGGTGCTTTCCCTTGTGCCGGCGCATGTCGATGAGTTCGGCGGCTTTCTTTACAGCACGGAATGCCGCTTCACAAACCTCTTCCGGTTCGCCGACAAACGTCATGACTGTCCGGTTGGTCGCCTTGCCGGGATCGACATTAAGCAGTTTAACGCCGTCGACCGAGCGGATCGCTTCGGCAATCTGGCTGATGGTATTCAGATTATTCCCCTCGCTGAAGTTGGGGACACATTCGATGATCCTTTGCATACTGTTCATTTTAATTTCCCTGCCGCCGGACAGTTTTCATTCCTGCCCTTAGTCATTCTCCTGTACTTCAAAAAACCGGTCACAGCTCGATTCGATGAGCGTCCGTTTGTACGCACATTTCCCGTTTTTCCATACCCTTTCCACCGGCAGGTAGCCCTGATGGTAGAGAATATCCTGGTAATTTTCTGTTTTGAAGACCATGATGTCGGCTAAATTACCTTTTTTCAGGCTTCCCCGGTCGTTCAAATTCAATGCCTGTGCAGCTCTGCAGGTAAGAGCGGCCCAGGTTTCAGCCATGGTCAGCTTTTGTGCGGCACTCAAAATGGCAGCCTGGATCAGGAGGTTACCCATTGGGGCGGAACCCGGGTTCCAGTCGGAAGCGATGACCAGCGATGTTCCGGCATCAAGCAGCCTGCGTGCCGGAGCAAAAGGCATCCCCAGCCCGACCGACGCACCCGGCAATACCACCGGAATGGTATTTCCGCCTGCCAAAACTGCAATTTCCTGATCATCGGCCGCCTCCAGGTGATCGATGCTGAGGGCGCCCGTTTCGTTGGCCAGTTGTGCCGCGCCGGTTGTGAACTGGTCGCCGTGCACAATCAGATCGAAGCCCATTTCACGGGCCTTCAGCAGGTAGTCCTTTGCTGTCTGAACGGAGAATGCAGTCCCGTCGACAAAGATATCGACCCGCCGTGAAAGGCCCTTTTTGAATACAACAGGCAACAGCTCGTTGAGAATTTGATTCAGGTATTTCCTTTCGTCTCCGTCGAAATCTTTGGGAAGCATATGGGCAGCCAGACAGGTCGGGATCAGGTCGGCCTTTGACGTTTTTCCTGCCTCGGCGATGGCCTGCAGAATTTTCAGTTCCTGGTCAACAGCCAGGCCGTAACCGCTCTTGACCTCGATGGTGGTAATTCCCTGTTCCAGCAGTTGCCGGGCATGAGTGGCTGTGATCCCGGCAAGTTCCTGCATGGGGACCTGCCGGGTTTTTTCGACCGTGTTCCAGATGCCTCCGCCCGCTGCGGCGATTTCAGGATAACTCTTTCCTGCCAAACGCATGGCATATTCGCCGGCCCGCGTGCCCGCCCAGCAAATGTGCGTATGTACATCGATCATCCCCGGCAGGGCAACGAAGTCGTCGTTCAGGTATTCGATGGTTTTGGGATGACTGCCGGCTTCCAGTTGCTGGAAGTCATCAATGGCTTCTATTTTACCGTCGCGGACCAGGATGCCCAGGTTTGCCCGGATCTCCAGCCTGTCGTCTGACAGAGGTCCGCGGGCAGGCAGTTCTGCCATTGTCAGCAGTTGTTTAAAGGGGCCTATTAGTTTCATTGCTTCAATTTAGACATAAGACACAAGATGATGATACATCAAAATGAGAGTCAGGTTTCATTGCTAAGTTCACTCCAAAAATTGCTGAATACAAACGGTGTCCGAAGGTGCAAGTTCTTTCTTTGCTTCTTCGTGACTTTGCGTTTAGATTTATTTTTCGGAATCGTCTCATCACTCAAAGTTAAGATTAAAATGCGTACGGTTTTCGATGGCAGAAGGATAGCCTGCGTCGGCATGACGGTAAATTCCCAGGGCAGGATCGTTATGCAGCACACGCGACAGGCATTTGGCGGTGCGTTCCGTTCCATCGGCGACCACCACCATGCCCGCGTGCTGGGAGTAGCCGATGCCCACCCCGCCGCCGTGATGGAACGACACCCAGGTGGCGCCGCCGGCGGTATTGGCCATCAGGTTTAACAGGGGCCAGTCCGAAACGGCATCCGACCCGTCGGCCATTCCTTCGGTTTCGCGGTTGGGAGAGGCCACCGACCCGCAGTCGAGGTGGTCGCGGCCAATGACGACCGGGGCCTTGAGACGGCCATTTTTAACCAGCTCATTGAACAGCAGCCCGGCTTTTTCACGTTCGCCCATTCCCAGCCAGCAGATCCGGCTGGGCAGTCCCTGAAAAGCCACCTTTCCCTGTGCCTGTAAGAGCCATTCCCGGAGATGCTCATTCTCCGGAAAAGCCTTGATCAGTTCACGGTCGGTCGTGTAAATGTCGTCTGCATCGCCCGAAAGCGCCACCCACCGGAAGGGGCCTTTCCCTTCACAGAAAAGCGGACGGATAAATTCAGGGATGAAACCCTTGTAGCTAAATGCGTTTTCTTCACCGCCCTGGCGGGCAAATTCGCGCAGGTTGTTGCCGTAATCGAAAGTGACGCTTCCCCTTTTTTGCATTTCCAGCATGAAGCCGACATGCCGGGCCATGCTTTTCAGCGCCAGAGCCTGGTAAGCAGCCGGATTGTTTTTTCTCAGACCGCGTGCCGCTTCAAGGGAGAGGCCATGCGGAACATAGCCGTTAAGCGGGTCATGGGCCGAAGTCTGGTCGGTGAGGATATCGGGAATCCGGTTGTCGTCCAGTAATTTTTCCAACACATCGCCGATATTCGCCACTAGTCCGACCGAGCGCGCTTCTCCTTTTTTCTTCGCCTCCTGTATCCACCGGCATGCTTCGTCATAGCTATCGGTCATCCGGTCGATATACCGGGTTTTGATCCGTTTTTCGATCCGTTCAGGGTCTACCTCCACGCCCAGGAAACAGGCTCCGGCCATGGTTGCCGCCAGCGGCTGTGCCCCGCCCATCCCTCCGAGGCCACCTGAAACGATCAGCTTGCGGCGAAGACTCCCGTTGAAATATTTCCGGCCGCATTCGGCGAAGGTTTCATACGTTCCCTGAAGGATCCCTTGCGTTCCGATGTAGATCCAGCTTCCGGCAGTCATTTGTCCGTACATGATCAGTCCCCGCGACCTGAGCTCGTTGAAGTGCTCCCAGGTGGCCCATGCCGGGACCAGATTGCTGTTGGCGATCAGCACCCGCGGCGCTTCGGGATGGCTGCGCACGACGCCAACCGGCTTGCCCGACTGCACCAGCAGAGAGTGGTTTTCGTCCAGTTCAAGCAGCATGCGAATAATTGCCTTTACGGCTTCCGGGTTCCGGGCGGCCTGGCCGGTCCCGCCATAAACGATCAGGTTGGCCGGATCTTCGGCCACTTCGGCATTCAGATTATTCAGGAGCATCCGCAGGGGTGCTTCGGTTTGCCACGAACGGGCATGAAGCCGGTCGCCGGTGGGGGCGCAATAATGCGGATGCGAGGCATACGTTTCAATAAATTCCGAACTGTTCATGCTTTTCATTTTGAAAGTTCAACTGACGGTTGTAGGCGGTCCGGTTCAGGTGCGTGATGATCTCTTTCGACCGGATCAGGCTGATGGCGCGCTCAATGTCTTCGTACAGGATGCGGTCATTCTCATGAAAGGAGATGATGCGACGGATAAATTCATGGGCGGCATCGATGAGAACTCCTGACTTTAGCGGCTTGCGGAAGTCGAAACCCTGGGCGGAGGTGATCAGTTCAATGGCCAGTATTTTTTCGAGGTTGTTGACAATGTGCAGGGTTTTCCGCGCGCCGATAGAACCCATGCTCACATGGTCTTCCTGTCCCAGTGCGGTTGGAATACTGTCGGCACTGGCCGGGAAACACAGGGTTTTGTTTTCGCTGACCAATGCGGCCGTCGTATATTGCAGGATCATCAGCCCGGAGTTCAGTCCGGTGCGCTCCATCAGCAGTTTCGGCAAACCGGGAACACTTTCAGTCATCGAAAGATAGATGCGCCGGTCGGAAATATTCCCCAGTTCGGCGGCGGCCAGTCCGGCATAATCGAGCGGCAGGGCGATTGGCTGTCCATGAAATAGTCCGCCGCTGATTGTTTTATCTTCCGAAAAAATGATGGGATTATCCGTAACCGAGTTGATCTCGGTGAGCGTGATCTCTTTCAGGTGCAGCCAGGCATTACGTGAAGCACCATGAACCTGGGGAATGCAGCGCAGCGAATAAGGGTCTTGCACCCGGGTGCAGTTCCTGTGCGATTCGACGATTTCCGAATCCCGCAGCAATGTCCGCATCCGTTCGGCCACATAGATTGAGCCGGAATGGGGCCGGAGGGTATGCAATTCTTCATCAAAGCTTTTTACGGAGCCCATCATGGCTTCGAGATTGATAGCTGCGATGATATCGGCGTGGTCCAGACAGTTCTGCAATTTCTCCAGGATCATCACCGCATGGGCGCTCATAAACTGCGTGCCATTGATCAGTGCCAGTCCCTCTTTGGGGCCGAGTTCAATGGGGAGCATATTGAATTGCAGTAAAACTTCAGCCGCAGGCTTAATTTCGCCTTTGCAGCAAATTGTCCCCATTCCGATGAGCGGGAGAAAAAGGTGCGAGAGCGGGGCCAGATCTCCCGAAGCGCCTACCGAGCCCTGTTCGGGGACGCAGGGGATCACGTCATGATCGATATGCCAGATGATCCGGTCGAGCGTGTTCAGCGAAACCCCGGAGTACCCCTTTGCCAGGGAGTGGACTTTCAGGATCAGTATTAGTTTGGCGATTCCAACATCGACGGGTTTTCCGACGCCAACGCTGTGGCTCATCAGGAGGTTATACTGCAGTTTTTTGGTGTCTTCCTCATCGATCCGGGTGGTGCATAAAGGGCCAAAACCCGTGTTGATGCCATAGACCACTTTATGATGGCTGACAATATCAGTAACAACCTGATGGTTCTTTTTAACTTTTTCACGTGCCGTGGCCGTTAATATCCCTTTTCCCTGACCATTGACCAGCCTCATTGCGCGGCCAATCGTGAGCATGTCCTCACCATATCGAAACTCCTGAAACGAATATTCTTTTTGCATGGTTCCCGTTTTTGTTCAAAAAGAGAAGGTTTGTCTGCCACCTAAAGTACGCTAATTTTCAGCCTTAAAAAATGACAAAATGAGTGTTTTCGTCTTCATTCAGTCTTATTCAGATTGCCGGCGTCTCCCCGGGTATTGATATTAGCAAAGAGTTTACCGGAATAAAAATCCGCATTTCCAACATGGAGATACAGGGTGTGCAGCCGGTCAATGACATTAAGCAGTTTAAAATCCTTATGTTTCAGCGATTCTTCGATGAAGGAGACCGTATTTTTGTTAAAATAGCCGGCAAGCGGTTCTTTCAGACCCTCATGGACGGGCACCACAACCTGGTAGCCGGAACAGTGTTGCAGCAGCATCCGGTATAAGCGGGGATCAAGTTCAGGCAAATCACAACCGGCAACGAGGTTGTGCGTAGTCCCGGATCGAAGCAGACACGCATGAATGCCTCCCAAAGGGCCACAGTCCGGATAAACATCGGCGATGCATGCCAGCCCCGTAAACTGATAGTCGTCCGGATGATTGGTGCTCAGCAACAACTCGCTGCAAAGGGGGCGCAGAACATCAATTGCATGCTGCACCATCGGCTTTCCATGATATTGAAACAAAGCCTTATTACTTCCGAAGCGGCTGCTTTTGCCTCCCGCCAGTATGATCCCGGTGACAGGTTCTGACTGCATACGTATTTTTTGCGAATATAACGAGAATTTCTTCTCAGCCTTTAAATGAGCAATCCGGATGCTCCTGTTTAACTGGTGCGACTAAAGTCAGATCATCAAACCCAGCCGGTATCATTACGATCAGGAATCCGGAAGAGGGCTGTCGACTGAGCCTATTTATTTTGGTTATCCAGCGCGTAGCCTATTGTAAAAGAGACATAAGGCCTTTCCTTTCGCCATGCTTTTATACTAAAATCGGTTCCGGTTGTAGTTTCATCGTATTGCTGGCCCGAAAACAGATCATTAAAGACCAGTGTGGTGTTCCACCTGTCGTTAGCGAATGATTTTTTAATTGCCAGATTGGATACAAAATACCCATCACGTTTGGTTTGTGCTCTTTTTAACGGACTGTTGTAGGCCAAATCCCATTTTAGTGTAAATGACTTAGGAAGCCGGAAGGTATTGTTGAAACGGGTATTGCTTTTTATTTGCTCCATTTTCTCCTGCATGTCCTCAAAGTCGATATCCAACTGATAATAAAATAAAGTGGTCGACAGGTTCACATTCCACCATTTCACAAGATCCGCTCCGGTCATAAATTCCGCCCCGAGGCTCGATGATTTCCCTATATTTTCGGGTGAACGGACTAACTTGTTTTCTGATCTTGTCCGTGAATAATTCTGGATGACATGATCGCTCCTCCTGAAAAAAATCTCAGTTGATATAAAATCCTTTTCCCACGATTTTTTGTACCCTGTCTCACAGGAATTTGTGAAAGATGGATCCAGCTCTCCGTTTCCTTTATATACTGAATAGGGCGATTCATATTGTTCCAGCGGGATCAGGCTCCAGTAATTCGGACGGTTTATCCGTCGGGAATATCCCATGTAAAACTGGTGGGTTTTAGACAAACTGTATGTGAGGTGCCCTGAAGGGAAAAAATCCATATAATTCTTCCTTGCCGGAATGGTTTTTTGCTCATTTTCCGCAATATCATAACTGTAATCCGAGCGTCTTTCTGTGTATTCCGTACGTATTCCGAGCTGTAGGGCCAGTTTGTTCCATTCTTTCTTCAACGAAAGATAGGCCGCGTAAATATCCTGTTCGAAATTGACCGACTGGTTCGGCGGCTCATCTTCAAACCTGGTGATATTGCCTTCTTCATCGAAGGTTCCGCTAACGGAGGTCAATTTTGGGATGTGGTCCGTATTGATCTCAGCTCCGACTTCAAAAGTCGTTTTTTCATTGACGGGTAAAGTATAATTTAGTTTTCCTTCGATAACAATTTCGTTTTGTTCTGAGCCCTTGTATCCCACCAGTTCAGTATAGGAATCATAGGCTTTCCTGTCAATTTGCCGGTCGTGCAGATCCTGTAAATATCCTGAATAATCGAGGTACGCCGACAGCATATGCGTTCGTTTTTTATTAAACGCGTGATCCCAGGTGAACGTAGCGCCTACATATTGAAAATCCATATCCACCCGGCTGTCCAGATCGTAATCCATTGAAGCGGTTATTCCGCTTTCATCCGTAATCAACTCGGTAGTATGACCGTTTTCCCGATAGACTTGCTTTGCTGTTTTCGGGTAGATGTAGCCCGAAAAGTTGATATAATCCTTATCGCTCAGATCATAATTGAATCCTGTTTCGAAATAGGAATAATCTTTATGACGTTTGCCCGATTTGCCGGTTTTGGTTTCATAGGTCAGGTCATTATTAAAAGTCAGTTGATTCTCATTGCTTTTATAATGGGTCCAAACATAACGTGACCACTGCCCTTGCATATACCATCCGCTTTTTTTTCCTTTATGGTCAACAGAAAAAAGCCAGTCATAGCCGTTTCTGCTGTTCACCTTGATACTGGAACTGATTGCATAACCTTCCAGCCGGTTTTTCTTTAAAATAATCTGAATGATCCCGGCCGTTCCTTCGGCGTGATATTTGGCAGATGGGTTTGTGATGATCTCTATTTTGTCGATTTGGTTTGCCGGTAATTGCCTGAGCTTTTCCTCGCCGTTGGCAACGGGATGTCCGTTGATGTAGACTTTGAATGTTCCCTCGCCCCGATAGCTCAGTTTACCTTCAAAATCCAACTGAACGGATGGAATATTCTCCAGCAGATCCATTGCCACCTCAGCTCCGGGAAAACTTCCCGCATCGATCACTTTCCTGTCGACTTTGTAAGATAAAGCAGGATCCGCGTCTCTGACGATGATCTCATTCAGATTTTCTGCCATCACCTGCAGTTCGATCTGACCAAGATCACGAATACCGGGTTGCAATGAAATGTCTTTTATTAAAACAGGCTGGTACCCGATAAAACTAATTTTTGCCTGATAAGTTCCCGATGCAAGCTGGTCGATTTTGAAAGCGCCATTGCCATCGGTGACCGCTCCGTCCACCATGACTGAATCTTTCTCCGACAGGAGAACCGCATTGGAATAGGCGATTGGTTCTTTGGTGCCCATATCAATGACCTTGCCCGTCACGGAACACTTTTGTGCGCGAACAGAATTGTCACAGAGACACCACCAGGAGATCAAAATGAAAATTACAGGTAGCTTCTTCATTTATGTTTTCCGCATCGTGTTTTTTAGTTTTTTTTATAAGATTTTCCAATAATCAATTAATCCGGATCAATTGGTTATCAGGTTAGTTTCTGTAAAATAAAATCTTCCCTTCACAACACGCTCAGCAGCAGAAAATAAATTGAATTCTGAAGCTTCAGAAAAACAAATGTGCAACTTTTTTTAAACTTTTCAAAATAAATCATAATGATAAATATCATACTCCTGAAAGAAAGAGCATTGGCCGAAACATTTGGCTGAAAAGATTTCATTATGTTTTTTGGACGGAAGCGGTTTGAGTTCTGAAATATGCGGACTTTGCCGATCAATCATTTTGGGCCTGACAAATCCAATTGCTGATATCTGGCTTCAAGCGTCTCCCGGTAGAGGCTTTTCATCTGATCCGATAAAAAAGAACGTTCAATCCAGTCCAGTGCCTTGGTTTTATTCCTGATCATCCGGTTAAAGCTGCCTTGGATCTGCCTGTCGGTCAGCTTCATTCCTTTTCCGAATTGCTCAAAATGAGCCTTTCCTAATTTTTTCTTTTTACCTGCCACGGTTAACGCCATTTCTTCGGTGTCTTCCGGAAGGATGATTGCTACATTTAGTAAGTCGTAGGCAGGAGCCAGTCCCCAACCGAATGATTGTTCGATCATTGAGAAATTCTTCAGGTGCATGTCATTATTACCTGTTAAGAATGAAAACAGAGCCAGCTCAAAATAAAAAACTTTATCCAGTAAGGTATTACCGGAATAGCTGTCCAACGCTCTTCCGACTTTCTCCATAGAACCTTTGTATTTATCGAATGCCTCCGTTATTTGATACATATCCAGCATATGAATTTTTTCACCCGGGTCCGTCCGGTCTACCCGTTTGGTGATATAGGACAATTCGCCTGATGCCAATCGAATCAGGGAAGACGGAACGACGCGGATACCAAACGCTTCGGCGATTCTCATGGTCACATGCTCGTTCTCAGGCATTTCCGGAAAGCGATCTGACGGCGGTTTAAAGATATACATGCCTCCCAGTGCTCCGACAACAGTAAGCCTGCTATCGGTTCTCTCTTTTGCCGCTTTGACCAGCGACATCGATAATTTTGGCTGGACTCCCGGAACAGCCACGCTCCGTTCGACGACTGATCTGGCTAATTCGTCCATTTGATTGAGCGAATACTTTATTACGGGAGGCATACGCGTTCCAAAAAACTTCAGGGAACATTTTTGATGAAAATCCTGTCCGTTCTCTGTCGTTTGATAGCAATACAGACATTTATGTGCCATATTCCTCTGTTGTTGGTATTACACTCACCGCTCCGATACAGTTCCGGCAACATGCCAGCAGTAAACCCATACGGTCATTTTTATTGATTCTCCAGTTTGAAGACGCAATTTCCAGCAGCCATCCCTCGGGGATCAGGCCTTCGAAAAACGGGAACAAACGATTGTCGGTATAGGGATTGTCAGTTACGGGCATTGTGAAGGTGATGAACAGGTCAGCGTGCTCATTCACGTATTTTTCGTCATACTGAAAGACATATTCACCGTCATCCGTCTCGGTAATGATTCCGGCAAAGTACTCTTTATAAAATACTTTTCCGCTTCTCATTCGCTAAGCTTTTTATTATTAACCGGTGCCAGTTCATGCCCAAACATGCGGAGAACGAGGTTCACCTTGTCCATGTTGAGATTTGTTTTGCCCTGCTCTATTTTCCGGATAACAGTCAAGGCTACTCCCGCACGCTCTGCAAACGCTTCCTGCGTGAGATTAACTTCCTTTCGTCGTTCTTTTACGAATTCAGCCAGACGTTTCATTATATGCCTTTAAATATAAAATTAATTCAAAGATATAAAATTATATGCAACTAGATATAATAGATAGATTTTAAATGCACTTATATGCTTTTAAATATAAAGAGGTATTATAAAAATAGAAAATATATTTTATATTTGCATTTTACCACTAAAGTTATTTTGCCGGAAAACCAACCCGCTCTTCTGATGTTCACGATCAGTTGTTTCGGGAAGCTGTAATCTGAATTACAATAGATCAAGATGCCTGATGTCACAGACACAGGAAACACTTCAATCATTTCTTGTATTGGGGCAATTTGATGTAATTCGATTATGGTCATCACCAGTTTTAATTCCAATTTATTACGTATCGTGTTATCATCATGTTGTCTCGTGAATGTTTAAATCACGATTAAAATGTTATTGGATAAAAATCAAAGAGAAGAGCTTAACGATCTGTTTTATATACTTCGGCTGCAGAGCAGAAACAGGTACAGCTCTGCCGACGGTCAGGTTAAAATAGAACAGGTTCTGGCTTATCTTGAAATCATTCATGCTGAGATAAGGAGGTTCTCAAAAAAGCGAAAGCTCATCATGCTCGACAGCGCGGCAGGAAATTGTTATTTGAGCTTCATTGTCAATTACTTTTACGGGAAAATAGACAGCCGTGACATTGAAATTCATTGTATCGACTATAATGAAAAGTTAATGACCAATAGTCGTACGTTAGCGCGGAAGCTCGGGATTGAGAACATGTTCTTCCACTCCTCGGATATTGTTAATTTCGAATTTGAAAACAGCGTTGACCTGGTATATTCGTTACACGCGTGCGATACTGCGACCGACAAGACCATGCACCTGGGTATCCGGTGTAATGCAAGAATCATCCTGTCGGTGGCGTGTTGCCAACATTCGGCACAGATGAGAACAAAAAGTTTGAAATCCGTTACCCGGCATAAAGCTTTCCGGGACAGGATGCTGATGATGATTTCCGACTCCATGAGGGCCATGTTGCTGGAGATGCGGGGATATCAGGTAAGCATATTCGACTTTGTTTCGTCCCGTTATACGGACAAGAATGTCATGGTGCGGGCCGTCAAAAACGGGTCCAGGCAAAGTATTGACATTACCACGGAATATGCGTATATGATCAGCGAATTTCATCTGAAACCTTATTTGGAAGAATTACTTCAATCCGGTAAAAAACGGATCAGCCCTTAAGTCGTCGAGGCCCGGTAGTTTATGTCTGAATGTCAGGTGCGGATATTGAAAGGGGCGACTTGAATCCCTTCGCCCGACTGGCCGATAACCGGGTGAACCGAAGCATTTGCCCGGGGATCGGTGAGCCAGCTTGCTGAGGATGCCAGGGAAGCCCCGGCGGTGTAATGGATTACAATGGTGTCGGGTAAATTGCCGGCAAACTTTCCCGAATGGCTCGGTGTTTCTATATAAGAGATGGCCCGCATTCCCTCCGGATCAATAATTCACAACCCCAGGATTTTTGACTGGAGGCATCGGGTTGGCAGTCTACGCGATTGTATGTGGTTTTATTTATAGTTTAATTGAAAGCTGTAATTGTCCGCCTAATCCAAGCTCAACAATTTTCTGAAGTGTTGAGATACGCACTTCTTTCACGTTATTTTCAATCTTTGAAATATAAGATTTTGTAGTGCCAACTTTCTCGGCAAGCTGTTCCTGGGTTAACCCTTTTTCAACTCTTGCCTCCTGGATTAGCGCCCCAATTCTGAAGTTTTCATAACCGGCTTCCAGTTCTGCTCTTTTAGCGGTTCCACGCTTGCCGTAATGCTTATCTTTAAATTGTTCCAGTGTTGTTGTATTATTCTTTTTCATACGTTTATCGTTTCAAATTAACTGTGTATAATTCTCGTACTAAACTTCATCACTTTTTTAGTGAACGTCGACGTATGGAACTCGCCCAATAAACATTACCTTGGGCGTAAACCGTGGTTTCCATGCTCGTTTCATACGTTAATAATTTGTTTTTTAATGGTCGTATGGAACTCCCATGTTGCCGAAAATTATTATCATCAACTCGGGCGTTGCAGCGCAACATGCTCGTTTCATTTTCATACTCTCCTTTAATCTTTAGTGCTAATTCGATCTCTTGTTTCGGTGTTTTCTGCGACTTCTTTTGAAATCCATTTGCAATAACCACCAACTTCCCCTGATCAAAAAAGCAAAATATCCTGTAAATATCGCTTCCCATTTGAATCCTTATTTCATAAAGTCCATTCACGCCTGTATATTTTTCTCTATTTTCCACGCCACAAAGGTAGCGTTCTGTATAACGTATTTTGATCAACACATATTCAGCGTGAAAAGGAGCTTTAGATTTACATCTTGATGTACTCTTTGGGCGTAACCCCATAATGCTTTTTAAACGATTTCGAGAAATAGGAATAGGAGCTAAAGCCTGTGCTATCCGATATTTCAGTCAGCGATAATGAGCCTTCATGGAGCATTTCAGCAGCTTTTCTCAGCCTGTAACTACGGAGGAAATCGATAGGCGACATATCCATCAGACCCCTTATTTTCCTGTAAAAAGCGGTACGGCTGAACCCCAGATCTCTTCCGATGTAATCTACATTTAAATCGGGATTGGATAATTCTCTTTCCAATATCAGGGTTAATTTGTTCATTAGTTTCTGGTCGTGCGGACTTAGCGCTACCGGGATTGAAGTTTCGTGCTCTTTTTGCGTTTGGGGAGTAACGTAAAATTGACGAAGCCGGTCCCGTAACATGAACAGGTTCTTGATGGTCAGCAGCAGGTAATCAACGTTGAAGGGTTTGCAAATGTATACATCCGCACCCTGTTCAAGACCTTCAAGCTGATCGAAGACGGTACTTTTAGCGGTAAGCAGTATGACCGGAATATGAGAAAGTCCCGGATGATTTTTGACTTGTGCGCATAATTGATACCCTGATATTCCGGGCATTAACACATCGCTAAGGATCAAATCGGGTTGTCCATTCTGTGCTATTTCCCATGCCTTATCGCCATCCGGCGCTTCCAGTAGTTCATATTGACTGTTTAACAGGTTTCTGATAAAATCCATAAGTTCCACATTGTCTTCGGCAATCAGGATGGTGTAGGGCTTTTTAGTTTCCACCTCATTTTGTTTGAGCGGATATTCCTGTTTATTTTCCGGCAGGAGTGTATTTTGGTTGACTTTTTTCTCATTGTCAGAATAAACATTCCCGATAGGAAGGACAAACGAAAAGCTCATGCCGCCGTTGGGTTGATTAATCGCCTGGATGGTTCCGTGATGGGTTTCTACCAGGCGTTTGGTATAATGCAGACCAATGCCGTTGCCCCCGTAATCAGGTCTAAACCCGGAAGGGCCATTGATCCTGCGGTAGCGGACAAACAGTTCTCCCATTTTATCTTCAGGAATGCCGGGTCCTGAATCAGAGACTACAATTTCGACATAAGGAAAGTCTTGTAACCCGGCTGCTTCTCCATATTTCTTCGTTGCTTCAATGCAGGTCAGTTCGTTGGCAACAAGTTTGATATGCCCTCTCTCAGGCGTGTGTTTCAATGCATTAGACAGTAAATTGTGCAGGATTTTTTCCAGTTTATCCGTATCTAACCACATGATGAGCCTGGGTATGTGGGGTATAAATACCAGATCCACCTGTTTTTTTTCAGCAGGATATACAAAGACCTCCAGTATATTCCGGATAAATAGGATCATATCTTCCTCCTGAACCTCCAATGATAATATTCCGTTTTCCATTTTTTTGAAATCAAGCAACTGATCGATCAGTCGCAACATACTTCGTACATTTCGTGAAATGGTATTTAAAAGCCGGGTACTTGTATCATTTGAGGCCTCAAGACCAGTCAGTTGTTCAAGAGGCGCAGAAATCAATGTCAGCGGGGTCCGCAACTCATGCGATATATTGGTAAAGAAGTTCATCTTCATTTCGGATATTTCGTGCTCACGTTCCCGCTCACTGTGTTCTATTTCGAGCAGACGCCGGTTCATCTTCATCTTGAAGCTCAGCCGGAACAGGAGAAAAGTACCTGAGATAAAGGCCAGCACATACAGTACCCATGCCTGCCATGAGAACCAGGGTGCCGGTTTAATCGTGATTTGTATGCTGGCCGGTCGAAGGCTTTCCAGGCCTTCACTGTTAATGGCTTTAACATAAAAAGTGTATTTACCTGCCGGAAGATTCGAATAGGCAGCTCGCCTGAAATTGCCCATATAATTCCAATTTTCGTCAAAACCTTCGAGTTTGTATGCATAGGTTAATTTGTCTGGTGTTATAAAGTCAATCCCGGTATAGTCCAGAGAGAAGTTGGATTGTTTGTGGTTGAGGGTAATGTTGCTGACGTACGTAATACTCATGGGAAGCACCAAATCGTCTGCTTCCGGCTGAACGCTCCGGTTCAGGATCTTCAGATCTTCGAGATGCACAACCGGTCGGTTTTTGTCCGGCAAAACAATCATCGGGTTAAAAAACGTAAGCCCATGGTTACCGGAAAAAAATATACGCCCGTCTGAATGCTTCAACCCCCCTTTTTCATGATACTGATTTCCTAAGGTGCCATCACTTGCCGAGTAATTGGTAAAGGTGGTATCGGCCAAGTTCAGATTCGAGATACCATTAGAAGTACTCATCCATATATTCCCCTGCCGGTCCTCCTGGAAGCAAAGGACATTATTATTTGGCAATCCTTCTTTTTTCGTAAAGGTAAGATACTCACCATTCGACCAGCAAAGCATTCCGTGACCATAACTTCCCATCCAAACCCGATGCTGCGAATCTTCAAAGAGAGTAACGCAACCCTGTGCAATAGTCATTTCCTTTTCAGGCATTTCAATTTTCCGTGGTATTGTGTCTCCTTCAGCTAATCGAAAAATACCTTCTCCGTATGACGAAAATAGAAGATCACCTGAATTCAGGATACACATATCAGGAACATTCGACAAATAGATGGCCTGAATTTTATCGGAGATTGTTTTTTTAGTTTCCAGTTTGAATAATCCGTTCCAGGAACTGATCCACAAATTTCCGTGTCGATCTTCTTTCATCATTCTTACCTGTTCTATATTTTCACGGGCAAGGATATCAATATGCCCATCGGGCGAAACAGTGCCTGAAATGAGTTGTTCTGCCAGGCCGATCCATATCCTGTTTTTGGAATCAACAAAGAGCGATTCGATAGGGCCACTGTTTCCATCAAATAAATCTGAATTCTGAATGTTATACGTCAGTATTTTACCCGACGGACTATAGTTGAAAAGTCCATGATAACGGGTTCCAACCCATAGGTTACCATATCGGTCTTCTATAATTCGGGTAACAAATTTGTCTTTGACCATATTGCTCAGCTGCTGCTCTGTATTGAAATACTCAAGAGACTTGTTCCATACGGTAAAGCTTTTATCATAAGAGCCAATCCAGACATTATCCTGTCTGTCGATATAACAGGCCAGCAGTTCTTTCGAATTCAGATTATTAAGCCGCCATGGTTCATTTTGTTGCAAGGTTTGCGACAGGATATCATAGTTGAAAAGCCCCCGGGATTCTGTGCCGATTAGAATTTTCAAATGGCTAATCTCTTTAATGAAGCTAATTCTGGATTTGCTCAGATCCGGATGCTCAAGACACGATGCCGGAAGATTTTTAAAGGTACATGATACCGGATCGAAGCATATCAGACCTGCATTGGTGCCCAACCACCATATCCCGCCAGGATCTTTGTAAACACAAGATGTTACCTGCCGCTCACCGGGTAATGGATAATATTCCCAGGATGAATTGTTTTTGCATTCGGCAAGTCCAAGATTGGTTCCCATCCACAACCGCCGGGAATCATCCTCCCAGAATGAACGAACCACACAGCGGTCCGTGAAAGGAAAAATAACTTTTTGGTTTAGCGTGTCGACGAGCCCGGGACCGGCATGTGTCGCTGCCCAGATATTTCCTGAATGATCTTCAAAAAAAGAATAAACATTTGCTCCATATTTAGGATTATTATCGTAGCGGATAAACCTGTTGCTTTTAAAGTCATAACGGTTAGTCCCGGTTAGCGTGCCTACCCAAAGGCGATGTGAAGAATCAAGATGTAATGCAAAAACCAAATCGTTATCCAATGATGTAGAATCGGAAGCGTCGTGAAAGTATTGAAAAAATTCGTATCCGTTGTAGCGGTTCAAGCCATGTAACGTTGCAATCCACATATATCCAAGCGAGTCCTGACAAAATGATTGAATATTAAGATAGGACACCTGTGTGGATACTTTTTGCCCCCTGTTAGGTTCTGGTACGGCGATTTTCCCGGAGTCTTTACAGGAACATAGGCAACCGGCAATAATCAATGCAATGATCAGGATTTTGTACATGTTGTTCTGGAAACACCTCTAAGATATAAAATGCATCATCAAGGGACAAGCAGGAATATAACTTTGGACGATTTTTACAATTATTGAAAAAAAACTACCAAAACGTCTTCGGTCACATCGGATGAAAAATACAAAAACATGAAACAAAACAGACGTCCAATCCGGATTAATTGCCACTACTTTGTACAGGTAAAAACAACCGTACGGATTGAAAGAACAAAAAAGACAAATCTAACCATTTGAACATGCTGAGTGCGAAAAAAATCATCTGTTGTGCCTTGTGTAGTATATTGAGCGTGAGTTTATCCTTTGCCGGAGATAATATGCTGAAAATAGTTGGTTTAACCTGCGAATATGCGACCAATCCCATTGGGCTGGATCTGAAATCGCCAAGGTTAAGCTGGCAGATTGAATCGGAACAAAGAGGTATTTTGCAAACAGCATATCAAATTCTTGTCTCCGGTTCGCCTGAAGAACTTTCACAAAACAAAGGGGATATCTGGGATAGCAGCAGAATAAACACGGATGCTTCTGCCGGAATCAGCTACAACGGGGCGGAGTTGTCTTCCGGGACGCGGTACTACTGGAAAGTCAGGGTTTGGACAAACGATAATCGTGAGAGTGAATGGTCAGAACCCTCTTTTTTCGAAATGGGATTATTAAAACCGGAAGACTGGAAGAGCGATTGGATTGCCTACGTGCCCGGTATTCCGGGAAAGGTCTTATATTTCAAAACCACTTTCAATAAAGACAAGCCGGTAAAGCGAGCCAGAGCGTATCTGTCCGGATTGGGTTTTTACGAGATGCACATCAATAAGAAAAAAGTGGGAGATCATGTTTTGGAGCCTGCACAAAGCACGTACTCCAGGCGGATTTATTATTCGACCTATGATGTAACGGGATATTTATCGGAAGACACCAATGTTATCCTGGTCTCGGTGGCGCCAGGCTGGTATGGTACCCCTTCATTACGGATACAATTGGAAATTACCTATTCGGATGGTAGCCGGACATGGATCACATCCAATGATATGAGACATGTGACCACGGGGCCTGTCGTCTATTCAACCATTTTCGACGGGGAAGGGTATGATGCACGACTGGCCCGGGCTGATTTGTACAAGCCCGGAGTACCGGTCGGTTTAATGAATAAGGATTGGGCATGGGCGCATAACACCGATGATCCCGGAAACAACATGGTTTCCCAGAAACTGGAACCAATCAAAGTCGTGGATACCATTGTCCCCACCATTATCAACGAGCCGGTGCCGGGTATTTATGTTATTGATGCAGGGCGGAATCTTGCGGGATGGGCTGCGCTGACAGTAAAAGGAAAGGAGGGAACAAAAATCTCATTAAAATTTGCGGAGTCTCTTTATGAAAATGGCCTTGTTAACCAGGAAAATTTACGAAACGCGAAAGCTGAGGATACTTACATACTAAATGGTAAAGGAGTGGAAAGCTGGCATCCGTCGTTTACTTATCACGGCTTCAGGTATATTCAGGTGGAAGGTTTCCCGTATCGTCCTCAACCGGGAGATATCCGTGTGCATGTTGTCCGTTCGGCTGTAGCCCGGACAGGCAAATTTGCCTGCAGTAACAAGCTTCTGAACGACATCCACCAAATGATTGTCAATACCGAGGCAAGTAACCTTCACAGTGTGCCGACCGATTGCCCCCAGCGTGACGAAAGGATGGGATGGTTGAATGACCTGACGGTAAGAATAGAACAGGCCATATACAATTTTAACATGTCGCGGTTTTATCCCAAGTTTATCGACGATGTGGAGGATACGCAAAACAGTGACGGTTCGATCACCTGCGTTGCTCCTTTCCGGTTCGGAATGCGTCCTGCGGATCCCGTATCGGCCAGTTATTTGCTGCTTGCCTGGAAATGTTACGAATTTTATGGAGATGAACGGGTCGTCAGGGAGCATTATGCAGGGATGAAAGCCTGGGTTGATTTTCTTTATTCCAGGACCGAAAACGGGATTGTCAATTATAGTTATTATGGCGACTGGTGTCCTCCAAAAGAATTCGGGGATGCATCCAATTCTGCGGTTTCAAAGAACACGCCGGGAAAAATGATTTCAACAGGTTATTTGTATTATTGCGCAAAAATCATTTCCGACATGGCCCGTATAACCGGGAATAAAGCAGACCAGGATTATTATAAACAACTTGCAGCCCGCACGGCAAAGGCTTTTAACGATACCTACTGGAATGGACAGTTGGGAGGTTATGCTTCGAATAACCAGGCGTCCAATTCCTTCGCATTGTACATGGGTTTAGTGGATCAAAAAAACGTACCTGGTGTCGTTTCGAATCTGGCCGAAGATGTAAAAAGACATGGGTATCATTTGACCACAGGCAATCTTTGCACCAAATACCTCATGGAAATGCTGACCGAACATGGATATGCGGAGGTCGCATATAAAATAGCAGCGCAAACAACTTATCCCGGATGGGGTTACATGCTGGCAAATGGTGCTACAACCTTGTGGGAGCGTTGGGAATATGCTACCGGCGATGCGATGAATTCGCACAATCACCCGATGATGGGTTCGGTCGATTCGTGGTTTTATAAATATGTATTAGGTATAAAGCCTGATATCAATTATCCGGCATTCCAAAAATTTACGATTCGGCCGGTCATCTTTAATGAACTGGATTTTGCAGAAGGTGAGCTTATCACAGTAAAGGGCGTCATCAAAAGTGCATGGAGAAAGAGTAATGGCATTTTATCGCTGAACGTGACTATTCCTGCCAATACGACGGCAAGGATCTGTATCCCGGCAAAGAATGCCGGAGCGATCACAGAAGGCGGTGAAAAGCTCACTAAAATAAAAGAACTCGTCATTCTTCCCGGCGAAGAAGATGGCTATGTTGTATTGCAGGCAGGTTCGGGAGATTACCGTTTTAAAACTAAAATTCTGAAATAAAAATCTGATTTAGCTATCTGTTATGAATAAGTATGTGCAAATCATCATTTTTTTCGTGCTTTTCTCCGGATGCCAGAAACAGAAGGATGATTCCGTCGGAAACGGGGACAAGCAGGCGGAGCATAGCCTAAACTGTTATCAGATCGTTGGGGTCGACCAGTTTGGCAGAAGTTTTACCACGATCACTTCTTTAAAAAATGAAAAACAGGTGGGTTTGTTCTTTTGGCCCTGGATTGGCCAGCCGTATGCTTCAGGTATTTGGGATGCCACTAAAATCCTCGCCATGCCAAATGGTATGAAAATTCTAACCGATTTCAATTCTTTGGACGAAAGCGTCAGTCCTAACGGGCAAGCGCACTATTGGGGCGAACCAATTTGGGGGTACTACAATTCGGAGGATGAATGGGTGATCCGGAAACAAATACAGATGCTGACCATTGCCGGTATTGACTTTATTTTTTTTGATACGACCAATGCCCTGATCTATAAAAATGTTTTTATGAAGGTGTTGGCTGTTATCGATGAGTACTTAAAGAATGGATGGAATCCTCCCGGAGTGGTTTTTTATACCCATTCGCATTCACTTCAGACAACAAGGGACCTGTACCGGGAATTATACAGACCTAACCTGTATCCGGATACATGGTATAAGGTTAATGGCAAGCCGATGATTATTGCATATACCAATCCGGAAGATGATCTGGCCGAAGCTAAATCGCGGGGAGATAAAAATTATACGACGGGCCCTTTGTCCGCGGATATCCTGAATTTTTTTCACTTTGTCAGGCCACAGTGGCCGAGCGATCCTGTCTATTCTGATGGTTTCCCCTGGGTGGAATGGACCTTTCCTCAACCGCTGCATGACAAAGTAATCAATGTAACTGTCGCCAGTCACCCGGCCATTCCCATGTCGTTCTCCGTTACACGGGGAAATCAGAATTGGGGGAGAGGGTGGAATACCAACACGAAGGAAAATGTTGAATCGGATGTTGATAAGGGCGCTTTTTTTCAGGCACAATGGGATCATGCCCTGTCGGTTGACCCTGAAATGATTACCATCGGAGGCTGGAATGAGTGGATCGCTTACAAACAGCCCTATGATGGTGAGTATATGTTATGCGATGCGGTAAATAAAGAGTTCTCAAGAGATATTGAACCCATGAACGGTGGCTATCAGGATGCGTTTTATATCCAGATGATCCGTAATATACGCAGGTACAAGGGAATGAATGATGCTCCGGCACCGGTGGAAAATACAACCGTCGACATCATGGGTGACCTTTCACAGTGGGATCATGTTAAGTATGGCCATAAAAGCATTGATGACACCTATCCCGCCAGAGATTCATATGGTGGGGCAATGACCGTCAGGTATACCCAGGCAGCTCCTGCGGATAAGCTTCAGGAAGTTAAAGTGACACATGATAACGAGTATTTATATTTTTTCATCAAATGCAAGGAAAGCATTACCTCATATAAAGGAAAGGACAATTGGATTAACCTGTTTGTTGGAACCGGAGAGCCCGAACTGAAAGGATGGGAAAGCTATGACTATGTGATCGGCCGGAAATATGAAAACGACGAAGCGGATATAGGCCGCCTCAATAATGATTTTACGGCAACTGGCATCGGAACTGCCAGGTATGTTCTGAAAGACAGTATAATCCAAATGCGGATTCCCCGAGCCGCAATCAGCCTGAATAACACGGTGGATAAATTTTATTTCAAACTTGCCGCCGGTGTGGAGAAACCTTCCGACATTATGAATTATTACCAATCGGGAAGCGCTATGCCGATGGGACGCTTGAGCTATATGTATCATTTGAAATGACTATAAATGAAGTAATCGAGCCACAATATTCAATATGCACTAACTATCAAACCTATGTAAGAAAATGAAGACGAAATTATTTCTGTTTAGTATTCTGTACGTATTCCTGCAAAATCTGTCAGTATATGCAGGTCAGGGTGGTCAGTTCGCCGTCAGAGGAGTCGTCGTTGACGGGGAAAGAGCGCCAATGCCCGGAGTAACTGTGCAACTAAAGGGGACAACCCAGGGAACGACAACTGACAAGGATGGTCAATACACTATTCAGGTTCCCGATACAAAAGCTACCCTTGTATTCTCATTTGTTGGTTTTCAGACGCAGGAAATAGTCATCGGCACGCAACGTACCGTTAATGTGACTCTGCGCGAATTGGTAACTGAGCTGAATGAGATGGTGGTAGTAGGCTATGGGGCTCAAAAAAAGGAGAGTGTGGTTGCCTCCATATCTTCGATCAAGGCGACAGGTCTGATGCAAACTCCGGCATCCAATATCGGTATTGCACTGGCAGGACGTTTGCCCGGACTGACGGTATTACAACGTTCCGGAGCCCCGGGTGCTGAGCAAATGGAATTTTATATCAGGGGACGCAGTACTACGAATGAGCAGCGGCCGTTGCTGATGGTTGACGGTGTGGAACGGGAATTTTCCGCATTAGATCCGCACGAGATTGAGACGATTTCGATTTTGAAAGATGCTTCTGCTACGGCGGTTTACGGTGTACGCGGAGCTAACGGCGTGATTATGGTCACCACCCGCCGGGGCACCCCCGGCAAGCCTGTGATCGATGTCACCATGGAACAGTCATGGCAATCGCCAACCCGCCTGCCGAAAATGGTTTCAGCTTATGATTATGCGCAGTTAAGAAATCAGGTTGCGGAGCAAAATGGCAATCAGCCCGAATATTCGGGCTGGGAATTGGAGCGTTACCGAATGGGCGATAAGCCGGATTTATATCCCGTAAGAAATTTTGTTGAAGAATTTACGAGGAAGAATTTCCCGATGGAAAAAATCAATGTGAATGTGAGCGGTGGAACGGAGAAAATGCGTTATTTCACGACAGTCGGATATGTGTACCAGGAAGGTCTTTTCCCTACCGAAAAATTCGATGAGTATAACTACGATCCCAAATCAAAAGCCAGCCGGGTGAATTTCCGTTCCAATTTCGACATCGATATCAATTCCTCCCTGAAAATGTGGTTAAATATCAGCGGGTATATGCAGCGGAAAAATGATCCGATTTTAGTCCCGAACAATCCGTCCTACTATGACGATGTCGCTGCTTATTCTGTGTTGCTTTCCAATATTATATCCATACCAAACTTGTCATTCAATGATTTAACGCCTGACGGCGAAGTGCTAAGCACCCGGCTCAGGGGTGGTAATGCCAATAACGTCCCTTACGGTATGTTGAACCGTACCGGTTTTAAAAACGTCATGACCTCTCAGGTAACTACCACGCTTGGGGTTGAACAAAAGCTTAGCTTCATTACCGAAGGGTTAACTGCCAGAGCGGTGGTTTCCTATGATGCCACATCGTTGAACCAACAGATCAGGCAACGAACATTCCAGGTATACGAGGCTGTGAGAGACGCTGCAGCCTCCGATTCTATCCGCTACGAAACACTGGGTGCGGCAACCAATTCGCCCTTAAATGACGTGCAAAGACAGCAATTTAATAACCTCTTTAATGTGGATGCATCTGTCAACTATGCACGTACATTTGGCTTGCATGATATAACAGCGATGGTGCTGTTTAACCGTTATCAAAAAAATATTAATATCGAACTACCCTACAATTACATCGGGTTGGTGGGGCGTGTTACCTATGGGTACAACCACCGGTATCTGGCGGAGGTTAACTTTGGTTACAATGGCTCCGAGCAATTCGCTCCCGGTAAGCAATTTGGTTTTTTCCCTTCCTTTTCAATTGGTTGGGTGCTCTCCGAAGAAGATTTCATGAAGCAGCATTCGGTATGGCTTGATTTTATGAAAGTCAGAGCGTCGTACGGGCAGGTAGGTAACGATCGTATGGGAGCAGCCCGCTTCCTGTATATTGAAAACTGGAGCATCGGTGGTTCCGGCTGGTCAGGGCTGCCGACAGGTACCGTTGAAAACAGTATTGCAAACAGGAACATCTCCTGGGAAATCAATAATAAATACAATATCGGGATGGAAGCGCGCTTTCTCAAAAGCTTTAATTTCGATCTGGACCTTTTCTATGAGGAACGTAACAACATTCTGGTGCGGGATGCCGGCACTACACCTACCGGGGTCTTTGGTACCGGATCCGTCTACGGCGGCGGCTCAGTCCAGCTTCCTCCGATCAATTCGGGGAAAGTGAAAAACAAAGGTTTCGAGATCTCGCTTGGATACCAGGAAACAATTGGTCGGGACTGGTCCCTTGGAATAAACGCTAATGCCGCCTATAACAGGAATAAGGTCATCTATTTGAGCGAAGTGTTATTACCCGCAGAATATGCCTATCGTTTGAGAAGTACCGGTTACCGGCTGGGACAGCCCTTCGGTTATGAGACGGCAGGTTTTTTTAATAGTCAGGAAGAGATTGAAGAATGGTATGACCAGACACCGTTGGGGTCGGCCCCTAAACCTGGTGACCTGAAATACGTGGACAAAAATGATGATGACAAGGTCGATGAAAGGGATATGTCGCCCATTGGGGATCCGAATGTGCCGGATTGGACGTTTGGCGGCGCTATTCAAATCCAATGGAAACTGTTCGATCTGAGCATGATGTTCCAGGGCTCGGCAGGCAGCAGTTATTATCTGAACGGAATGGGCATCTGGGAAACTGACAATTTCAATGAATGGCACAAGGAAGCATGGACTGCTGAGAAGTATGCCAATGGTGAAAAAATCTCTTATCCGAGGTTGGACCCGGGCAGTAATGCCAGTAAGCAGACCAGCGACTTCTGGATGGCGAACGGTAGCTATATTCGTCTGAAAAATGCTGAACTCGGGATCACACTTCCCGGGAAAATCTCCGAAAGGATTGGGGCTTCACGTATCAGAATTTATGCTAACGGTTTGAACCTGTTAACATTTGATAATTATCCTGTTAAGTATTACGACCCCGAGCAAAACAGCAACTATGTTTATCCGCTTTTCAAAGCGTACAATGTCGGTCTGAATGTATCATTTTAATTCATGAACAAATGAAACGAATATTTACCATCATATTATTAGCAGCGATAGCCTTTACCGGATGTGAGGATACGCTGGAAAAAACACCCGACGGAACTTTGACTATTGATAAAGTGCTGAACAATTATGAACGCACCAAAGGGCTTTTGTCGGTCGCCTACGGTAAGATCTATCAAAACAGAGATCAGATATCTTTTGTGATGAACCCATTGGAATGCCTTACCGATAACGCTTTTTGGGCGGCCACCTATAATGCCTACGACTGGCACAACGGCGCTTTGTCGTTGTCTAACCCGGTGATCAACTGGCCCTGGTCATCACCTTCCGAACGACTGTGGCCTGACTTTTGGCAAGGCATACGATTCGCTAATATTGCCATTGCCAATTTCCCGAAGTCGACCCTGATCACTGAGCAGGAACGGGATACGTGGATTGCGGAAGCACGGATCCTTAGATGCTGGTACTATATGAATCTGCTGGAATTTTATGGCCCTTTCCCCTGGATTGATTTTCCGTTTAAACCTGATTATGCAGAATGGAATACACTCACACGGCCAGGCTATGACGAAATTGCTTCGATCATCGACAATGAATGCATGGACGTGATCAATTCGAAGGTACTTCCAAACAGACGATCCTCTTCTGAAGCCGAGTTTGTTTCCAACGCGGTGGCTTATGCAATCCGGGCACGCGTGCTGCTCAATAATGCCAGCCCGCTGAATAATCCGAACAACGATCCGGCAAAATGGCAGCGGGCTGCAGATGCGGCTCAGGATGTGATCGACTTGCCGGAGTATCATTTAGTGCCTATGGCCGACTATAAAACTTTATTCGTAGGCTCATTCAGAACGGATATTCCTGAAATTATCTGGAGGTCCCCGTCCAGCAACAAGCATATTAATAATGCAAACGGATTGAATGTTTCTCCTTATCCTTATGCCAGTATTCCAGCCCTTTGGAACTGTGGCGAGTCACCGACACAAGAACTGGTAGACTGCTTCGAAATGACCAATGGAGCGCTCCCGGTTAAGTACAATGATGCGACACATACCAATGTGACCGTCAATCCTGACGCAGTCGTTGCGGGCTACAGCGAATCGACCGGAGGCAATCCGTATATCAACAGGGATGCCCGGTTCTATGTAGACATCCTGTATAATGGGGCCAACTATGGTGTCCCGACTAACTGCACCCAGCCGGTTATTGTCGAAACCTATGTAGGCGGAGCGCACGGTTTCAACGATGTCATTTCACAGGAAACTAAAAATTCCTGTACGGGATATAACAGTCGCAAAGACAAGGATGTGCGGTTCTGGGGACCAAATCAGTCGGGCCTTGGACCAGATATTCATTGGGTATATTTCCGGTTGGCGGAATTCTATCTCAACAAAGCCGAAGCTTTATGCGAAGTCAACGATCTGGAGGGAGCGAAATCCGCATTGAATGTGATCCGGCAGAGAGCATTGCAACCGAAAATTGAGAACGTTCCCGGTTTTGTCAATTCGCAGGAGTTCCTTCGCGAACGGATCCGCAATGAACGGCGCGTCGAACTCTGTTTGGAAGGCTGGCGTTTTCATGACCAGCGGCGGTGGAAAATCCTCGACCCGACCAATAAATTGGTTACCGGAATGAGAATCACTGTGGCAGCAACCGGCACCGACGGTAAACCCAGTTCCTTTAACTATCGACGCGTAAAGATCAGGGATTATCAATCTTACACCAATAAATATCTGGTGATGCCGATCCCCATCGAAGACGCTAAGAAAATGACGGGGCTAACCCAGCCCGAAGCCTGGCAGTAATCGTTCAATTCAACTATTCCGTTAACTCCATAAAATCTTAAAAGATGTACAAATATTCTGTAATACTGGGCAACTTAGGGAATACCTGCGATCGTTTTTGCAAAGGGTATAAAGACAATCCGTCAACCGAAGAAATGTTGGCGCAGGCAGTCAGGATCCCCTATGTGGAAGGAATCGAATTAGTGGGGACCTGGGATATTCGTCCCGACAACGTAAAGGACATGAAAAAGCGCATGGAGGATTATGGAAAGACCTGTGTGTCTATCATTCCTGATGTATTCACAGTCAAGGAATACAGCAAAGGAACCATCACCAGTACTAATCCTGCCATTCGTAAACAATCACTCGATTATCTGCGCCAGATGAGTGAAATAGCTCTTGAAATGAGTTGCAGCGTCGTTAATCTTTGGATGGCACAGGACGGCTACGATTACCTTTTGGCCGCCGATTACAACCAGGAGCGTGAATGGCTGCGTGAAGGAACTGCCCGGTTGGCGAGCGAGTTCCCAACCCTAAGATTTGCCCTGGAGTATAAGCCTAAGGAGCCCCGTAATTTTTCTTATCATGCCCGCATGAGCGATACCATTCTGGCGGCTAAGGAAACCGGTTGCAACAATGTAGGCATTTGCATCGATACGGGACACGGATTTGCTGCCGGAGAGAACGTAGCCGAAGCGGTGGTACTGGCAAAACGTGCAGGCGATTTACTTTTTCACATGCACTTCAACGACAATCACGGTGCATGGGACGATGACATGATTGTGGGGACGGTTCACAGTACAGTCTATGTTGATCTGTTATACAATCTGAAAAAGACGGGATACGCCGGATGGCTGTCAATGGACCAGTATCCGTACCGGGAAGATGCGACTGATGCCATTGCCGAAAGTATCCACTGGGTGAGGCAATTTGAACAGATTGTAGAAGAAAATTTTGCTGAAATCGATGCTTTGGTGAAGCTGAACGATGCCGTGGCGACATCACGGTTCATGCGTAAAGTATTGTTTTCAAGATGAACACGGATATGCCAGCTAACGCGAATAATCATCGCCGGGTTTCTTTTATTGTTCTTACCGGTCTGTTTTTTATCTGGGGATTTATCATTTCCATGAACGACATCCTGATCCCTTATTTTAAAGGGATTTTTGAACTGAGTTACTTCCAGGCGATGTTGGTCCAATTCGCATTTTTTGGGTCGTTTTTCATCGGGTCGCTGGGTTATTTCATCCTGTCGGTCAGGGTGGGCGACCCGATTTCCAAAATCGGTTACCGTAACGGCATGTCGCTTGGTTTGTTCGTGGCAGGCATGGGGTGCCTGTTATTTTATCCTGCAGCCGCTTTTCATAGTTACGGGTTCTTCCTGGGTGCGCTGTTTTGTCTCGGATTGGGGATCACTTTTCTGCAAATTGCAGCCAATCCGTACGCTGCATTGCTGGGCACTGAAGAAACCGCTTCCTCCCGGTTGAATCTTGCTCAGGGTGTCAATTCGCTTGGAACAGTGATCGGGCCGCTTCTGGGCGGTTATCTTATTTTTGAATATTTTTTCGATCCCGCGAGTTCCGGCGCAAAGGCGGTACAAATTCCTTATCTTGTTTTTGCAGGTATATTCCTGGTTTTATCGGCGATCGTTCAGGTTACTCCGTTTCCCGAATACCACCGCTCCGACCCGCCCGAAAAGGGATTCGGCGTATTCCGGTATCCTCAGTTGGTATTTGGTGTAGTGGCTATTTTTATGGCCGTAGGTGCAGAAGTGGCAACAGGCAGCCTGTTGATCAATTTCTTCAAATTGGACGAAATCGCGGGACTTGATAATGTGGAAGCCAGCAAATTTGTTGCTTTTTATTGGGGCGGACTGATGGCAGGACGATTGCTTGGAGCGATATCGTTCAGCGATGGCTCAGTCCGAAAGAAGATACTGCTTTCGGGAGCTATCGTTCTATCTGCTTTATGTGTGGTGTTTTTTACAAAGGATATCCGGTATAGCCTGTATATTTGCCTTATTGATGGTATTCAACCTGCTTGCTTTTAGGTTGGGACATTCCTTGCCCGGGAGAACAACAGGCATCTTCTCATTGCACATCATGATCCTGCTGCTCATCGCTTTTTTCACGAAAGGACAGGTAGCGATGTGGAGCATAATTGGTATCGGATTGTTCGCATCCATCATGTGGTCAAATATCTTTACATTGGCTATCAGAGGGCTGGGTAAATATACCAGCCAGGGATCCTCCCTGCTGATCATGGCCATTCTGGGGGCCGCATTGATTCCGCCCTTGCAGGGCTTAGTGGCAGATACATTTGGTGTGCAGCAATCTTTCATTGTTATACTTGCTTGTCATATCTTTGTAGCCTGGTATGGATTTAAAGGTTCAAAAATAGTGAAACATGCCTGAAACCCTTCGGATGAAAAAAACGTGGTTATTAAAGCTCCTGATCCCGGGATGTATGTTGCCAGGTCTTGTTCCGGCAACTGCTGCCGAACCTGCTGGTCTGTTGGCTCCGACAGTGATTTTATATCGACAAATACTGAATGACAGAGCCGCCTTCCCTGAAATCCGGTTGAATGATGTTGCTGCCGAGTATCGAACCGATGGTTTGTATATTACAGGGAAAGACAAGCTTGTCCGGCTGAATAAATTTTACGCGTTGGGCGAGCGGCTCATCCGGTACCACGTTAAATTTTCAGACGATGCTGTGGCCGTATTCCAGAGCCACACGGGAGATTTCAAAGCGTATGTGGATATCGCCGGAAAAACGATATCAATCAATACAAAGCCGGAGGCCGTGAAGCCTGTTAATTTTCTGGATCCTGATCATGAGTATATTGTGGAGATCCGGCACGTTTATCAAATGGCAAAAATCCGGATAGCAGATGTATTTACCGGACAATCCGAAGAGCTGGTAGTGGTACACGACGGCACCGGAGGGTGCGGAGCAGGTGCAGTGCAACCGGGATTCCAGGTAGGATTGCAGTGGGATTATTACTGTTTCGGTCTGCAGGCGGGTACATCCATGCTCGTCAAACAAATATGCGTACAATCACCGAAATGCGGTCTTGCCTTGCTGATATACGGAGATTCCATCAGCCAGCCTGAAGGCTACTTTCCCACCAACGATTATCCGGAATCATGGACGCAACTCATCATGAAACATGTAAAAGGGGGAGTAGTTTCCAGCGGTCGTGGGGGCGGCCGGATAGATATGGTACTGGATTACATCAAAAATGAACTGCCCTTTATCAAGGCAAAATATGTGATGGTAACCATCGGAACCAATGGCGGAAATACGGAGGAAAACCTGAGCGAACTGGTGGAATACATCCTGTCGCAGGGCTCTGTTCCTATATTGAACAACGTCCCGTGCAATGAAAGCGGCACCCAAACAGGAATAAACCTGCTGATAGAAAAAGTACGTCAGAAATACAATATTAACGGATGTAAATTTGATCTTGCGACTTCCCTGAACCATGACGGAAAAGAAGTTGATAAAAGCACGATGTGGTACGAAGATTACAGCAGTACTTACGGGTGGCACATTTATCACCATCCCAATGTAAAAGGCTCGCTCCGGATGTTTACCCGTACGTGGATTGATATACCCGAGATTTACGAATAGGGTTCAATGATCTTATAATTTTAAGGAGATGATGAAGCGTTTAATCAATATACTCGTGCTGATATGTGTGATCTGCCTTTGTTCTTTTGCGGGTGAGAGCAAATCAAACATCTGCCAGTTATGGAATGGTAAAATATACCAAACAATCCTTCGTGAAGAATCTTATCCGTTTGATCATGCCGATTATGGCGTTTTTATTCCCGAAGGTGTAACCACTATTCGAGGAGTACTGATTCATCAGCATGGTTGCGGAATGGAACAATTCGGGTTAACGATACCTTTTGACGCACAGTATCAGGCTTTCGCCAGGAAGTGGAACCTGGCTGTAGTCGAACCTGTTCTGTATGGCGATTGTCACAAGTGGCGTGATCCGGAGTCCGGCTCAGGTCCGGCTTTGCTGCAGGCGCTCGATGAGATCAGTCATTTATCAGGCCATAGCGAGCTGAATGCTGCGCCCTGGCTGTTGTGGGGACATTCAGGCGGTGGTTACTGGGCGCTTGCCATGATGAAAAACTATCCGGAAAGGATTTTGGCTGTGTTTAGTTATTCGCCTGCATTTGATCCTCAATGGCAATTTCCTGCGGCGGCGGCTAAAATTCCTTTATTGATCAGGCATGCAGGCAGCAATGATGGCAACCAGCCCGAAATAAACTGTTGGGGAACGGCCTTGCACGTTTTCAGTAAGCTGCGGAAAATGAATTCGCCGGTCAGTATAGCTTATACGCCCGGGCAAAACCATAATTTCAGCTATGTCCGCTATATGGCGATCCCGTTCTATGAAGCGGCCCTTACCCAACGCTTGCCCAATGCGGCTTCCCCCGAAATGAGAAATTTAGAGAAGGGAAAGGCCTGGCTGGGTGACACGGAAACACTTCAGATATGCAAGGCATCTGCCTGTACCGGAAACAAGGATGACCTATGTTGGTTGCCCGATTCCGCAACGGCTGTGAAGTGGAAAGAATATGTGACTACCGGAAGTGTGTCCGACCAAACTCCGCCCCCGGTTCCTTATGATCTTCAAATCGAATGGGTGAACGATTCCATCGAACTTAGCTGGAAAGCCAATGCCGACATTGAATCGGGCATTAAGCGTTTCAATATCTACAAGGACGGCATTCATGTCGGCCTGTTCCCAAAATCGGGCATATATCAAAAGTTCGATACCAACGGAGACAATGCGATCCCATCGGTTTTGCCCGACATGAAGTACAGAATAGCGGTATCGGACAAAAAAAAGACCGTCATCTCTATTCGTACTGTAAATCATTTCGATCTGGAGTCAAAGGAAGCAAGAATCGTGTGCTGTCCGGCATCAAAACGTTAAGACATATGACCAGATGAGCGGAGGCAACATTGGATTTGGAAGACGCCCTTACGGCGTTAGCCTGACGCTGCCAATAAGCCCGATGAGCGAGCCGATGGCAATGACCAGGTTGAAGGCGATATCCATGAATGAGGTCATTTTAGCGATTGCACTGTCAATACCCGAAGAGTTCAGCGCAAACGCGCCAAAAACGAAGAAGAAGGCTGCCGTTGTAAAAACGGTCACTTTAAAAAGAAACTGGTTAATTGTTTTCATTTGCATATAGTTTGTTTTATAAGGTCAAATGGAATTGACATGATGAGAATATGTACATATTGAATGGTATTATAGAATTCATGTCAATTTCATTAGTGTGACTTTGAAGGATTTTGTTCTCCAAAGTTGCATCATCGCAAAAGAAGAAATTTACCACCAAGGCACAGGTGGTACTTTTTAGGTTGGGCTAATTGGCCGTATTGGCCGCCGAGGCATTGAGTAATGTGGAGATAGCGCAACGCACCGTTGCACAAACAGCCAGAGCTTCATTTTATTCAGTCCATTGCAATATCCATTGCACAACTTCCGTTACCCGATCGTTGAGCAAGGAGCCTGCCTCTGTTCCACGGGATTCTTGTAACACATGATTGTACCCATCCAGTACCTGAGCAGTAAAATCCCTATCGTCGGTGATTGACTATCTCCACATAAAGTTCACGGTTTGCCAATACATGCTTAGCATGGACTGTTGAAGACAACTTAAAAATATCGTATAAGTACCTGCTCATACGATCTACTCTACTATCCACGGATACATTCTCTTTTCTTGCATGCAAGTAAAATTTGGTTTAAATTTTTTACCTGTAGTCAGGTTGTCCCGGGAGAAACATTATCGTAATTTTTGGTAGTCCAGTTCATCAAGCAGGTGTTGAATCTCAGCCCTTTCAGGTTCCCTGAACCTGGAATAAGGTTCTGCCATAAAGTCATTGCAGATTCCCATCACCGACAAGGCGCATTTTAATCCTTTTAAATAGCTTGATTTGTAGTTGCCGACCCTGTAAATGGTTGAACTCACCTGCATAACTGTTTTCTGAAGCCGGGAAATCTTTTCAAAATCACGGGCTACAGACGCATTATACAAATCAACATACAATTTGGGGAACATATTTGCCCCTCCGGGAATCCCTCCGTGACCTCCGGTCAGTACAAAATCGGACAATAATTCCTCCAGTCCTATCATAAACGTGAATTCAGGGTGATCTTTTAACGCATACTGGACTTGTTTGAGATAGGCCATATCAGAAGAACTGTCTTTTATCCCCACTATACCGGGAATATCAGCGGCAGCTTTTACCGTTTCAGGAGCAAAGCCAACTTTGGTATAAACCGGAATATTGTAGAGGAAAAGCGGCAAAGGTATTTGTTCCATAAGCCGTGTTAGGTATTCCAGAAGCTCTGTCTGGCTGAGCGAAAAGTAATAGGGAGGAACTGTTACAACGGCATCGGCGCCATAATCAGCAGCCTGGCGCGCCAGACTCAGGCTTTCCTGAAAAGCACAATCGGAGATGCCCACCAGAACCGGTACCCTTCGGTTTACGATCAGGCAGGCACCTTCAATCAACTCACTTCGCAATTTATGGCTTAAGCCGGGCAATTCACCTGTGGTACCAAGAACGAAGATGCCATGGACCCCACCTGAGATCAGGTGTTCAATCAACCGGTCAAGGCCTTCAATATCCAAGGTGTTGTTATCCTGTAACGGAGTAACAACAGGAGGGATAATCCCCCTTAAAGGGAGTGTCAATGTATTTCGCATGATGGTTAATTTTTAAACTCTTATTTTCGGGATAGGTAATAAAAATGGCCATCTTCGGCACCCACAAGCAATTCAGGTATCCCATCCTTATTCCAATCGACAACTGTTGGAGGTGTATCATGCCCTGCCAATCTTATATTCATTAAATCGCCTCTGTTTTTGAACTTCACTTTGCCATTTTCTTCTCCGGTATTTTCATACCATGCCACATTTAAGGAGTTCACCAGCAAATCCATGTCCCCGTCATGATCCCAATCTGCAAGGCAAATCTTTCTTCGGCCGCTTCCTCCTGCTGTCCCGGCATTCAACCTGATGATGTTTTCTCCGGTATTGTTAGTCTCGACATACTTCCATTGGCTGAATCGCTTCCTTCCTGAAAAACTAAAGATTTCATACGCAGGAAAAATCCCTTCCGGGTCGGTCATCATTTTATTCCTGAAATTCGTGTATTCAATTCCCGGCCCCAAGACTCTGGGCTCATTGTTGACATAAGATACCTGAATATTTTTGGGCCCGTCGCCTAACCTGACCGGCTTTTTAAATACCGGGAAAGTATCTCCTGATGCGTTTTCAAAAAAATAAAGCCCGTTGTATGGATAATAGCCGGCACTGGAGACCAGCAGGTCCATATCTCCGTCCTGGTCAAAATCCATTGGAAGCGGCCAGGGCCACAGTCCCACGCCTAGGTCTACCTGTAACCCCGGATTCTGATACTGCAACCGAACTACTCCTTCCAGATCATGTAGTGTGTTCCGCTGTGCTGCCAAATTCATCTGAAGCAGCAGAAAACAGGCTGTAAAGATGGAGACCTTTAAGACTAAAATAGGTTTCATTTCTATGTGTCTTTAATTATTCTATAACTATCGTATTCATCGATGTGTGAATCTTTCGGTTCCAGGAAAGTATAACGATGCATACCGGCCCGTTTTGATACGGTTAACTCCACCTTTATGTCGTAATCTTTCAGGCGGACTGAATAATAACCGGGCGAGACAGTTTCTCCGGCATGCGAAAAAAAAATCGATACCAATAAACGGATCAACATATTTTACAGGTTCATCCGGGGTACAGGAACCAGCATTGATTAATGACGGAGTTGAGATAAAAAAGAATTGCAATAGGAGATGATAATTTAAGATCGGTTTCATAATAGCAGTGAAATTTGACTTATTTTATTTTCAGCAACCATACATCACAAATTTTGGATTGGTGTCTCCAATTCAGATGGGATTCTTCCGGTTCATCGAACGTCAGGGTTATTTTTCCGTCGCTTACATACTTTTTCGACAAATGAAACTCCTTAAATGACTCCAACTCTTTCGGATAAACCGATGGGGTGATCCGTTCTCCGTCAACACGCAGAAGAGCTTCTCCCTGACCTGCAATCCGAATGACATAACCCGCATTTGGATCAAGATCTTCGTACACAAGTTCAGGCGTATGCTGAAATAATTGGGTAGATAAACGTTTACGGCTTAGCCCCTGATCCCACCAGGCATAACCATACGATTTCCGCATCCTGGTTTTTACATGAGAACTTTGAGAAAGATCAGAAACGTTGTCGTAATAACTGCCGGAACCAGGATTTGACCATGTACAGATTACTTTCAAACGCTCCAGTTTTCCCTGTTCTGAACCCATTTTCCCGATTTTCTCGAATTCATCTTCCAGCCACCAGCGGTTATTTAGCGGATAATTTATAAAATCAAGGATACAACCCCGTTCAGGTCCGCTGGCATGGTACTTTTCAACGCTGGTTTGCATACCCGCCAAATTGTATAGCTTTTCACAAAAAGTTTCTATTTTTCTTTTTAGGTCCTGACTGACAGGTTCCTTGTCAGCCTTATATACGGTCAGCAAAGCCTTGTCCATAGCGGTGTCAGCACCAATACTTTCTGCTGTTGCCAGTATTCTGTTGGCTTCTTTTTCAAGTTCCTGTTCGTAAATTTTACGCCTCCGGATATAGGCGTCGTAATAAGCCCGCATGACTAACTGGATCCAGCGCCAGTTGCTTTCCAGTTCAGGGTGTCTTAATTCAAGGTCACGCCAAAAAGCATATGTTGTCTCGACAGCGCCATTCTTTTCAACCGGACCAAGCCAGTTTTGTTCCAGGGCCAGTATCCCGTCAGTCACGGCATCAGAAAAAGATATTTCAAAGAAAAACCTGGCGTATTCAGCTAATATATGTCTGACATCTTCTTCAGGATCCCACTCCAGACGTGTCCATACAAATTTGTTTACATCGTCATGTGCCCCGTCAGAATAGGTCACAGAGCCATCCGTAAACGGTTCGAACCGCCGATGGATATCTGCATAAAAACAGGGTTGCGGGTTACAGGCCTCCCTTCCCAGTGTGAGCGCATACGCCTGATCGAAATCGGGTATCGGATATTGACATCTTACCGTATGGGTAATATCCGGGTAATGCCGGTGCTTATACCGGACAGGTAAACGAAACCGTGTGACAGCCATATCCGGACTTCCGGGTCCCGATACAACACCCCGAAGCCATTGCGGATCATTTTCACAGATATATCTGAAAAAGTATTCTGTCTCTTCATCATTGAATCCCTGCAATGATACCCATATCCCTGCGTCAGGATGATATTTTGAAAGTTCTTCAGCGATAGCTTTGAGAAAAGGCATCATGTATTGCGGATGATTATCACCCGGATCTCCACCCGGGATAAAAACTTCATCCAAACAAGGAGTATCTTCATAAAAATCAGCATGTTTTTTTACTTCTTCCCTGAATTTTGTTTCATCTGAAAGATCAGTTGACACAGGTGTCCACACCCAGAAATCAAGACCGTAGTTACGGCATATTTTACTTAATTCAACATTCATTTTCGGAGGAGGCAACTTCATATTCCTTCCTGGCGAGTTACCATGAAAAGGCGTATTTTCAATACTGTTACATCCAAAAAGAACAAGTTCCCGGATATATTTTTCATATTGCTCCACAGTCCATGCATCCCATGTATTGTTTCCGTCACGATAGCCAAGCTGATGGCCCCGGATAGGATAAGCCGGAGAAGTAGCTATTTCACTTTGCCGGTCAAACTTTATCTTTCCGGATGACAACTGAGCCGTTCGTAAAAGATGACCGACCGCGTAAAGAACCCCGCGCTCATCGTTTCCGATCAGCCAAAGTATTTTCCGGTTACCTGAATTTTCAAACGTGATACGGAATCCTTCCTTTCTATATTCAGGAAGATTTTCCTCTGAACGGTGAGGTATTTGTATACCGTTTAACTCTTCCTGTCTCGACAGAACAAGCATAATGAGGGTCGATTTTCTACTATCCTCATTCACGACAGGTAACAGAATGGCAGTGCGCTGCCTTGTTTCCTCCTGCAATACTTTAATGATGGTTTCCCTGACAGGAGATTGAATCGCATTTGAAACAATAACTGAAGCCCTTGATAAATCAATAATTTGTGCATCCAGGGTTACCGGACCAATCAATAAACATCCCCAGCAAACCAATATTTTAAAAGTCGTTGTAGTCATAGCAGCAGTACTTTCGAATGGAAGAATCAGGTACATTGCAGAAAGCAAAATACTTCCGCAATGCACCTTTTCCAGTTCAATGAATGTAAATTCAGAAGGTTTAGGTTCGGGTCTGTAAGACTAATAAGGTTTGCCCGTATCCTGTATCACCCATATTTTCGAATAGGTATGATCGTTACTTTGCCCTGTCGGAACATAAATTGTCGGTTCCAGCCGTTCAACAGCTTCGTTGTAATTGACCATGTATTTTTCATCCTGATTAGGTTCGGGATACATGTATCGCAACGGCAGGGCAGCTCCATATTCCGCAACGGGGCCTGTTTTAAGGTCAGGATAGCCTGTGCGGCGCCAGTCGAACCAAGGCTCAATATTCAGCCACAAAGCAATCCATTTCTGTTCCATAATGCGTTCAATTTTATTGGATGCGGCG